>NBJMC04201__coassemble_124_pt1 | contig 241717 bp, 204 predicted proteins | sample NBJMC04201__metabat2_low_PE_017 | metagenome-assembled genome bin NBJMC04201 | reverse complement strand
AGCGACGCTTTCCAAACGGAGAGAAGCAGATAAAAAGGCAGCCAATCTGGACGTTTCTGCATCTGACCAGAATGACTGCTAAAATATAGTGGAACTGGTGAAATTAGAAAGGCGAACAATCCGGTCCTGCTCATCCTGGTCGTTCGATATGCAGGCTGACGACCGGAAGGACGCAGACGCACGAGGTCAAAGGAAGGAAAAAGGCAATTCACTCAAATACGGGCCGGTCATCAGCGTCATAGCGGATGGGCCGGATATACGTATTGCGATTGGGGTCGCTCAGGGGAGAACCATGAAAACCGGGATAGGGGCGCGCATGGAAAACCATCAGATCGTGTCCCTCAGCGTCCCTTGTAAAGCTGTTATGTCCGGGACCGTAAATCTGACGCGCTTCATCAGTTGTCATAACGGGCTTTGGACTCTTTTTCCAGCTTGTGGGGTCCAGCAGGTTCGCATTTTCATCAGCTTCCAGCATGCCCATGGCGTAGCGTTCGTCTGTGGCGCTGCCGGAATACGTCAGGTAAAGTCTGCCGTGGTGACGCAGGATTGACGGCCCCTCATTGACCAGGAAGCCCTGACATTCCCAATCATACTCCGGCTTGGAAAGCATCACAGCCGGAAGCTCCAGCTCTGTAGCCGAACGCATGCGCGCAATATAGAGGTTACTGTTGCCCGCAATGGCATAATCGCGTTGCGCCCAGACGAAATAGCGTTGGTGTCCGGAAGTAAAGGTGGTCGCGTCCAGCGAAAAGCTTTCCATTCCGGTATTGATCTGTCCACGCTCCTCAAAATGACCTTCCAGTGGATTGTCCGACTGGTTGGACAGCGCGAAGATCCGATGATCGAACACTCCATGTTCATCCGGTTCGGCCTCAGCCGCGGCAAAGTAGATCATCCATTCGTTTCCGATGCGATGAATCTCGGGTGCCCAAATATAGCGGCTCATGGGTCCGCTTTCATGCCTGCGCCAGATCACTTCCGGCTGCACAGCGGCAAGTCCCTCAATGCTCCTTGCCCGCCGAAGCTCAATCCGATCAAATGCGGGGACCGTGGCCGTGAAATAGTAATAACCATCCTCCGCCAGCAAGATGTAAGGATCGGCGCGTTGAAGCAGAACAGGTGTGTCATAGCGATTCATTACAGTTTACCTCCCTTGCAGCCATACGGCCATCTCTCCGTTTTCCCGCTCGCCCCATAGGCAGTAAGGAATGAGTGTCATGGACACTTGCCTGCGCCTGTTCACAAGAGGAAAGTACAGTCGTTTTTCCCCCGCTGCTTCCCGACTCGAGCGTGTAGCGGCCGCGCTGAAAGCCGGATAGGAGCCAAAGCCGGATACGTCGTTTCTCTCCATGGTTTCCAACGGCGTTCCTGTATCAACCATCAGGTCGCTCAGCAACGGGCCATTGTCCGCCTCTTCCGTGCAGTATACCACAGGGCCTACCGCCATAGCAACCTTTCCCGCATCCTCACGCACACGCGGGTTGGCCTGTATCCATTCGGGGCTGATTTCCAGCACAAGGCAGATTTCTGTCTCCGTGCCCCAGCTGCGCTCCAGAATCCGGTATCCATCCACGAGCGGTGCTTCTTCCACAGGTTCGCCATCCACGGTCAGATGATACCTTTCGCACCACTGTGGAATGCGAAGGGCTATCGCCGCATCCAGCGGATGCTGGCTGCCTATGGAAAAAACAATTCTCCCGCCGAAGGGATAGTCCGTCATCTGAGAAATCCGCAGCCGCCCATCATTCAGTTCAATCTCGGCTTCGCTTTGCGCATATAAGTGAATATTGACGCGTCTGTCTTCGACCGTATAGAGATACTGCGGCAGACTTGCCAACATCCGCGCCAGATTGGGCGGACAGCATGCGCACTCGTACCAGGACTGCCGGCGCGACTTGACGTGCGTCTTCAGAGGGCTTTTGAGACAGGCTTCCTCGTTGACCTCAAGGGGATTGACATAAAAATAATGGCAGCCGTCCTGGGAGATCGCAGCAGGAAGAATGTTATAGACGCATCGTTCCACCGTGTCGGCATAGGCACGGTCGTTTTTTAGTCCGAGCATCCGGCGGGCAAAAAAGCACAGTCCAATGGAAGCGCAGGTTTCTGCATACATCGTATCGTTGGGCAGGTCATAGGGATAGGTATAGGCTTCCAGCACAGCGGTTGTGCCTATGCCGCCGGTGATATACATCTGGCTGTCCGTCACGTCATGAAACAGCCGGTCACAATGCTCCGCCATAACCGTGTCGCCGGTTTCACGAGCCACGTCAGCCATGCCGCAATAGAGGTACATGGCCCGCACAGCATGTCCCGTCACATGCTCATAGCTGGATAGCTCCCTCTGAGGGTCGCCCCAGCCCCAGCATCCATAATCCAGTGGATTCCCCTCTCTGCGGCCATCCCGGTAAAACAGTTCAGGATGATCGCGCCGCATGGCGACCAGATATTCGGCCAGGCGGCTGTACCGTGCTTCACCGGTTGCCGCGCTCAGACGCATCAGGGCCATTTCGATGATTTCGTGGCCACGGTAGCTGTGGAGCTGTCCCTCGTTAGGCCCAAAAACGCGGTCCACATGATCTGCCAGGCGGCATGCCACGTCCAGAAGGCTCTGCTTTCGGGTTCCCTCGTAATAGCTCACACCCGCCTCTATCATATGTCCAAAGCAATACAGCTCATGGGATTCAGGATCTGTCCATTTCTTTTCGGGGCACACCAGCTGATAGTAGGTGTCCAGGTATCCATCGGGGTCCTGCGCCCTTACGATGGTTTCAATAATGGCGTCGGCGGTTTGTTCCAGCAGGCGATCCGGTCCGTTTTGCAGTACACAGCCCACAGCATCCAACCACTTTGCCAGGTCCGTATCCTGGTAGGGCACACCTGAAAAGCTCCCATTGATCTCTCCGGCGGCAATTTGGAAGTTCCGGACCGTCGGATTTTTATCTCTCATTCCACTAAGAACCTGCCACTGATAAGGGAGCGCCTGATGGGCGATAATGTCCATATAGTGTTTTAAAAATCCCCCCGTGATATGGGCCCGGTACCCGGTCATAGAAATTCCTCCTTGCTTTCCTCATCATTTTGAAAGGGGATGCGGATGGTTACGGTGGTCCCCTCCTCCCAGTCGCTTTCGATCTCCAGCCCATGTCCGTAAGACAGCAGCAGACGCTGATGAACGTTTCGAACCCCCACGCCGCCTGCAAAGGGATCACGGTTCTCTTCCATATCTGTGCGATTGATGAGCTCAAGTAGCGCATGCAACTGCTCTTCAGTCATGCCCATTCCGTCATCAGCGACGACAAGGATGAGCTCGTCGCCCTCCCGCCTGGCGCTGACGCAGATCTGACCGCCTCCGGGTTTGTTGCGCAAGCCGTGATTGAGGCTGTTTTCTACCAGGGGCTGCAATAAAAATTTCATCACACGGCAATGCCTCAGCTCGTCGGGAATCGTGGTATGCCAGGTAAAATCCAGCGGAAAGCGAATGCGTTGGATTTGCAAATAACAGGTGATATAGCGGATTTCATGTTCCAGCGTGACAAAATCCTGACCATGCGCCAGACTCAGACGGAACAGTGTGGACAGGGACGTCACCATATCTTCGATTTCTCCATTGCCGCTGCGCCTGGCCATCATATAAATGCTATCCAGCGTGTTATAGAGAAAATGGGGATTGATCTGATACTGGAGCGTCTTGAGTTCCAGCTCTTTTTGTCGGCGTTGATTCCTTTCGTTCTCCCGGATGTATTCTTTGGTGTCGGCAAGCATACGGTTATACGTTCGGGCAAGAAGGGCGATTTCGTCCTTACGTCTGACATGTACGTTGGCATTCAGGTCTCCCCCACCGGCACGCACCATCGCATGCCGCAGTTCCCGAAGCGGTCCGGTAAGGCGGCCCGAAATAAATACCGTCAGCGCAATACCTGCTATCAGCGTACTTGCCAGGCAATAAGCAAGCATGTTGAGAATGGCCTTGGCAGGCGCATATACCTCATCCCGGCTGAGCCAGGCAGACAGGGTCCATCTGTCTCGCATACTTGTACAGACGAAGAATTGCTGCTGGTTTTCCGGCAACTCGTTTCCCAGTGTCAGGACGCCGTCCTCCAGGCGATAACTTACATTGGAATCCAAAAATCGGTCGCATACTTCTGTAAAGCTACGCATATCGATCATCAGATACAGCGCGCCAATCGTGTGCGTCAGATCATGCGTGGTATCGTGAATGGCGCGATACATCACAAGGGTGTCTCCGGAAGCAGGGGTGAACCAGATTGCGTGCCCATCCGAAGCAAGGGCGTCTTCAAGCGTGTCATAAATGAGGGACTGGACTTGAGCGGTTACAAAGTTGCCGTACAGCTCTCCGTTACCGTCTGCCATGTAGACCCCTTGAATGCTGCGGTCATATTCCGTGTAGCGCATCATCAACAGCCGAAGCTGATTGGACAGGCCGGAAATATCCTCCAGATGTCCCAGAAGAAAGGACTGTATTGTCGAATCCGCCATGATGTTGACGGAATAATCCTGAAGCTTTTTCCGCTGGTTGTCCAATTCCCATCTAAGCAGATCAACGTTTTTTTGTAACTGACGCACCCGCGTGTCGTAGAGATAGGGTCTTAAGGTAAAAAGGGTAAAACCCGCCACCACAGCCAACAGCAGCACAATGACCGTAACGAACCAAAGGATGATCTGATTCTTTAGCAGTTTGAGAGAAAGCGCCTTGCGCCACCACCGCCGTGTTTTGTTCATCCGTCGTCCCCGCCTTCCAAACGGTATTGCTTGGGCGTCATACCGGCATGCTTTTTAAACAGGGCGCTAAAATAGTTCGGATTGTTATATCCCACCTTCAGAGCGATCTCATAGCTTTTGACGCTGGAGCGGCGCAACAGCTCCTTTGCAGCCGCTATCCGGATACCGGTGAGATAATCCATGCACGTAACCCCGCACACCGAGCGAAACAGGCGGGACAGGTACTGCTGGGATACATACAGCTGACGCGCGATACCGGCGATGTTGAGCGTGGGATCGGAATAATTTTCCCGCATGATACGCTTGGCTTCTTCCGTGATTCGGGTCATGGCCTTTTGCTGCGAGCCGGATTTTCCTCTTGCGGTTTCCTCCACAAGTCGGCGAAGCCGGTCATAAGCTTCCTGCCTGCTTTCCGCACGAAGTTCGGGATGAAAGGGAGGAAGATCCGTAACGCCGCTACCCTCCGCCAAGCGATACAGCGCCACCTGAAACCTCAGTAGCATCAAGCTCCGCTCGGCGGCAGGGCACGCATACACCGCGCCGACAAACGCGGCAAGCGCCTGCACGTCCGGCTGATCGCGGTAGCGTAAGCTCTCAAGCACTTTTTCCTCCTGCGCAGCAGGATAGACGGCTTCCTCGCCTTTGATGCTTTTGAGGTCCTGATAGTAGGAAACAGTGCTGTCGCCAATACCGATCACCGCTTTTAACGCATCCATCGCCTCGCGTGCAGAAAGGTGCAGCTGGCCCAGCCCGTCATATGTCCGCCCGACTCCAATCCACACCCGCAGCGACAGAGAGGCATCCAAGATGGCAGGGAACCCCTCCAGCTCCTGCTGCACCGCGGTGGCTGTCAGAATAGCCAGCAGGTAGTCGCCTTGATCCAGCAGACTGACCAGCCGGGTACCCCACAGTGCTTCCAGCGCCTGTCGCAGTTTCAGGCGCTGGTTCAGCGTCAGGCTGTTTTCATCCGCGCCCAGTGCCACGCAGAGCAGCTGTCCCCTGGGAAGCTGAATGTCGTAAAGGGCGGCCTGATGCAATGCCTCGCGTTCCTCCGGCGCATTTTCGTTCACCAGCATCTGCCAGTACTGGCGGCATACCACAGGATAGTATTCCCTCAGTTTTTCCTGGGTTTCAGCCAGGGATTGCTCCATGCGCTGCTGCGCCAGAATCTCACCGCGCATCTCTCTGAGCAGATCAAGCAGCTCGACTGGCTGAATCGGTTTCGTCAAAAAGCGTTTTACGCCCAAAGCTACCGCTTTCTGTGCATATTCAAACAGTCCATGTCCAGTCAGAATTACAAAGCGTGTATCAATCTCCATGTTTCGGGCCATTTCAATCATTTCAAGGCCCGATAGGGATTGCATAAACAAGTCGGTAATCACCAGATCGCTTCCACGGTCGGTAAGCACATCCAACGCATCCACCGCATTTGCGCATCCGATTACCTCTGAAAATCCCTCCGCCGCCCAATCCACCATGGACAGGAGTCCTTCACGGATTAACGCCTCGTCTTCAACGATCAGTACACGCAAGAGATGCTCCTCCGTTTCAATACCGCTCAGCCCTTGACCGCTCCCGCCGTCATTCCGCTGATGATCTGATTGGTTAGCAGCGCGTAGACGGCAATTGTGGGCAGGATCGCCATAACCATTGCCGCAAAGGCATAGGCGTAATTGGCCTCAAACGTAGTCAAGAAGGAACGAATGGCTACCTGCAGCGTGCGGGATACATCGCTCTGATTCAGAATATTAGCGAAGAGCAGCTCGTTCCAACACTGTATTACAACGAATACGCAAGCCGTTACGATCCCCGGAACGCTCACCGGCAAAATGATGAGCAGCAGCGTCTGAAACGTGGTTGCACCGTCAATGCACGCGCTTTCCCTGAGCTCATGCGGCAGCGTGTTCATATAGCCCCGTATCACCATCACGGTAATGGGGAGATTGATCCCCGCGTAGACCAGCGCAATGCCCCAGAGGTTGTCATACAGACCGATTCGATTCATCATGATGTAATAGGGGACCAGAAACGCATTGGTGGGAATAAACAGCCCCAGCGTAAGGAAAAAAGAAACGGCACCCTTGCCGCGAAAGCAGTGCATGAGGCCATAGGACGCCATCGTGGCGATAGCTACGTCCAGGACTGTTGCAACCGCAGTCACAAATACTGTGTTGAACAGATACAGAAACATCGGATGGCTGCTCAGAACAGCCGTATAGTTGCTAAGACTGAGGGTTCTGGGGATGGCGAAGGGTTCGCTAAACAATTCCATGTTGGGCCGGAAGGAAGAAACGATGAGCCAGAGGAATGGAACAATCATGATTATCAGTACCAGCCACAAAAAAGCGTTCATCGCAACGCAGCCGGCCGTCAATTTCCGCTTCATTGCACAAGTCACTCCTCTCTCTGCAGTCGGGTGACAACCAGCATGAGCAAGACGCCCAGCAGAATGGTCACCAGGCCAGCGGCCATGGAAACCCCGTAACGGTTGGCGCTCATCATCTCCCGATAGATGTAGAGCGCCAGATTGGTTGTCGAATTGCTCGGACCGCCCGAGGTCATCAGAAAGGGATATTCAAACGTGCGCAGACAAAACGCGCCGTTGAGCATGACATTGGTCAAAAGTGCAGGCTTCAGCAGCGGCAACGACACATACCAGTCCTTGCGGAGGCCATCTGCGCCGTCGATTTCCGCCGCCTCATAGAGCTCGGTGGGAATGGTAGAAAGCTGCGTGAGAAAGATAATGCTGGTGAGCCCCACATACAGCATAAAGGGAATCTGATTGCAGATCAGGGCGGTTTGCGTATTTCCCAGCCATGATCTGGCCAGGCTTCCCAATCCAACTGCGCGCAGGATTGCATTAAGCAGACCCATATCCGCATGGTAAATAAAGTACCACATAAAGGCAACAGCCGTGGTGGAAATCACGTTTGGGATAAAATACATCACGCGCAGGAATTTCCAGCCGTGCGGGCGACGGTTGAGCATCAGCGAGAGCAGCAACCCAAAGGGAATGTGAACAATCAGGGCCGACGCCAGCCAGAGGAGTGTCACTCGAAACGCCTTATGAAAATTGGCGTTTCGAAATATATACTCATAGTTACCCAAGCCTGTAAATTCCATCGGACCAAGGCCATTCCACTTGAAAAGTGATACCACGATCAAATACCCCAAGGGAACGACAAAAAAGACAAAGGTCAGCGCCAGGGCCGGAATCGTGTAGATCAATGCGTGTTCCTGCCGTCTGAAGGATTGCATGCGGGTTCCTCCTTTTGAAAAAAAGGCGCCGCAGATCGGCCGGGCAGTGCCCGTTGATGGATTGCGGCGCCCATATGGATGCGGTCAGGAAATCAATAGTCGTTTTCGGCGGCCAGCTGAGAAACAAACTCTTCCGCCGTGATCTCTCCCAGCACCAGCGACTCCACCAGAGAGGGAAGTGCGGCGTTGGCAGCGGTGGAAAGGTTGCGCTGCACATTGACAATGCTTTCTTCCCCATCGGAATAGACGTTGAAGTATTCCCGCTGTACGCTGTTCATGCTGGCCATATCCTCATCGGTAAGGGTCAGCTTGGCAGACTGGTACTCGCTGCCCTCCAGCGTATAAATCTTGGTGGACTCTTCATTGGTGAGGTATTTCAGCAGGGTCACAACCGCTTCCGCCTTGGCGGGATCTTCCTGTGCAGCTGCAGCCCAGGGAGCCTGCGCATCCGTCACCAGATAATTCTGCGCAACCTTGCCATCGCCAAACGACGGTGCCACGCCCACTTTGATCTTGTCCACCATGTCTTCCGGGATGGAGCCAATCAGCCAGGGGCCGTCAATCACCATGGCCGTCTTGCCGGTAAGGAAGTTACTGGAGGAAACGGAATAATTCGCGCCTACAGCGTCATTGGTCGTGTAGGCAAACGCCTTCTGCAGATATTCGGCAGCCTGAACCATCTCTTCGCATTCAATGGTGCCGCTATTGGCCAGTTCCGCACCGGCGAGGCTGGCAAACACATAGGTCAACAGTCCCGTGGCATACCATGCATCATCTGCAGTGTAGAGCGAAATGGCAGCAACACCGTTTTCCTTGAGCGCTTCGGCGCAGTCGAAAAACTCGTCCCACGTGGTGGGAAAATGGTCATACCCGGCCGCTTCAAGAAGCTCTTCGTTGTAATAGAACACGGCCGCCTGCTGCGCTCTGGGCAAAGAGTAGAGCTTGCCATCCAGGGTCAGAAGGTCCAAATCGCTCTGGTTGAACCTGGCCTTCCACTCGTCATCCATGTAGGGCATCAGGTCCATCAGCCTTCCGCTCTTCTGACGGGAAAGATCGTTGGGATTATAGGTGTAGCAAAAGATATCCGGCGTCTCATTGGCGGCGATCATCGCCTTTACCTTTTCCTGATACGTGGGAAAATCCGGATTGACGTCAGCCACAGCCTTATAGATCCCTTCATATTCCTGATTGAACATCTCCAGAATCTTCTCAGTGGCCTGACCGCGCGCGGTGTCGCTGCTCATGTGATGATAAATGTTGATTTCGATCGGTTCCTGCGCATAGCTCACCGGAGCCATGCCCACAAGCAGGCAAAGCGCCAGAATGATACCCAAAGTTCTTTTCATGTTGCTGAGATCCTCCGTTTCATCAATTTTGAAAGGCAACCCTTTCTCTCTATGGGCTTAGTATAGCAGAGCACAACAAGAATTACATTCCACAGATTTATCCTGAAAACTATACTTTTCGCCACAAACGGAGAGGTTTTACGGAGCCTTGAACACACATTTGGGTGCATCTAGCAGAGTATTGTGCGTGCTGACGGTAGGGAAAATCACAAAACTAACTTTATTTATAGACATTTATAAATATGAAAACACAAAACAGTCGCGTTCGTCAGCTCATTCGGGCGGCACAGACTGATGCAGCGCTTCCGTCTCCAGAAAACCAGTAGCATGCTAAAGACAAACCCCGCCGAAGGGTTTTCAAAAACCTTTTCAGCGGGGTTGCATTTTCCCGTCCATCCATCAGCCCAGGCCGCTTGTCCAGATTGTCTTTACGCCCAAGAATCCCATGGATTTCCGAAGCGATTCGTCAATCAGCACCGCCTCATACCCATGATCGCGCAGCAGATCGTGAAGGGCAGCGCCCAGCGGGGGTTTGCTTGCGATATAAAGGACATGTCCAGGTGAAAAGAGGGAGGAATGCTCCAACGCCTCAAGGTCCATGCGCATGACGGCTCCCAGCAGAAAATTACGTGCCTCGGATGCGGTGAAGTTGCCCAGCGTACGCATGATGCGAACAAGAAAAGCCGCGCGTCCCAGCCCGGCATCGCACGCAGCAGCACCGGCCAGCATGAGCGAGGAATCATAATCCTGAGGGGAAACAAAAGCACTTTCCAGAGATTCGGAGAGGACTGTATGATGGGTCAACACGTCGAGAAGCTCACCGGAAATAGAGGTCATGCACCCCCGCAAGCTGCCGTCGCGGCCCACTGAGATAAACTTGTTGTGGCTGCCCGGCAACACCAGCATCAGATCGTGGTTGGGACGCAGGGCGGTCCACAGCCCGATGGCCTCCGTTTCCTCTCCACGCATCATATCCACATTGCAAAGGCGATCCAGCGTCACCGGCTCGGTGGTGTTTTTCAGCCCCGGAATAAACGTAACAGGAAACGGAAGGAGGTCGGGAAATTCGCATGTGACCAACCCGGCATGAAACTGTGCCGGGCCGGCCGGCGCCGCCAGATGAGGAATCTCCATAAGGCCGACATCGCTGGTAATCATGCCATATGCCGCGCAGAGGCGCACGTCTTGCGCCGTGATGCCAGCCGAATCCATTACCTGCCGAACGCACGTCCTGATACCGTTGCACAAGCGGCCGTTATTTCCGTCGATAGCCGTGTGGCTGACGCCAGCTTCATCGCTGGCCTGAGCGAGCGGCTGCCAGACCTCATCTAACAGCGATACACGCAGATTCGTCGTCCCGGCATCGATAATGATGAAATAGCTCATGCCTTCTCGCGCGCCTCCCACGTCGTGATGGCAGCAACGAATTCACGTGCGCGGGCAGTAATTCCGGCCATATCGCCCGCGCGAAGAAGATCTTTACGCACCAGCTCGCCGCCGACTCCAAAACCAACGACGCCAGCATCCAGGAAGGAAGCGATCGTTTCAGGGCGCACGCCGCCCACCGCCGTCATGGGGATATGGCCAAGAGGGCCCCGGACGGCGCGGATGTAACCAACGCCCAGTTCTCCCGCAGGAAAAAGCTTAACCAGGTCGGCTCCCGCTTCATAGGCAGTAACAATTTCCGTAGGGGTCAAAGCGCCGGGCATGGAAACCGCGCCCAGTTCCCGCGTGCGGCGAATAACTTCTACATTCGTATTGGGAGAGATGACCAGCTGTCCCCCGGCAGCGATGCTTTTCTCTACCTCTTCCACCGTCAGCGCTGTACCGCATCCCACCAGCAGATCCTCCGGGAAACGGCTCCGTACCGCATGAATACGCTTGCAGTTGTGTGCCACACAATCGGGATCGTCATGGTCGAAGGTAAACTCCAGTGCCCGAACGCCCCCTTCATAAAGTGCCGAGGCAATATCCAGCGCCTGTCCGCTGCCTATGCCTCTCAAAATCGCCACCAGCCTTGTCCGCTTGATTTGTTCGAGCGCCGCCTCGTGTTGCAACATACCCCGTTCTCCCTTCACTTATCGCATAAATTGGGCCTTGTGAAAAATGGCACCAAATGATATAATATATAATATTCATTGAAGATGCTTTTGTCAAGGAAGGGGTCAAAGAAAATGGAGGGCGCTTGTATCATCCAGAAAAGTACGCTGACGCAGATGGTCACGGACCAGCTTCGTCAGGATATCCTGCTGGGGATTATCGCCTCCGGTAGCCGGATTACCGTACAGTCCATTGCCAAACGCTATAATACCAGCGCACTGCCTGTGCGTGAGGCCATGCAGATTCTCAGCAGTGAAAACCTTTTGGAATTAAGCCCCTATAAAGGCGCTTCCGTATGTGAAATCAACCACACGTTTATCAGCAATACCTATGATATTCTGCGCAGCATGGAGGTGCTGATCGTCGAATCCTGCCTTCCGCACTGGTCTAATGAGATCCGCGCCCAGATCGTCGCAGCCAATGACGAGATTCATCGACTGGATAGCTATGAGGCCGTGATCGAACGTTTCAACAGGCTCAACCGTGAATTTCATGATCCGCTTGAGCAATTTTGCATCAATACCCGCGCTATGGAACTGCGCAACAGCTGTCATCGAATCATTACGATTCTTGTGGACAAGAACCGGCCGCACCGGCTGGAACGCATCCGCCATGTGGCCTTAGAGCATGATGCCATCGTAGCGGCACTCGACTCGGGAGATATTGACCGGCTGCGCAAGGTATATACGGAGCACTCCGTAGCGGCCAAGGAAGAAATGATGTACCAGATTTACGGAGAATAGATATGCGATTCATCTCTGCGGTTAGCAGCCGCAGAGCTTTTTGTTGCAAAAAATTAATATAAAATATTTGATATAATATATTGACACGCATGTACACAAATGCTATAATCCGGCCGTGGCAGACAAATGAGATCCTGAATCGTTGTCATCCGGGCAGTATTGCCTGAAAATAATTAAGGAGGGTTAACCATGAAGAAGTTTCTGTCTCTGGCGCTGGTTGCCGTGCTATGTCTGTGCAGCCTTGCCATCCCTGCCGTCGCGGAGAATGACGTGGTAGAGGTGCTCTACCTGTCCTCCACCATTCTGGAGACGCCGGAAGGCGCGTTTGAGCAGCAGCTCATCGACAAGTTCAACGCTGAAAATCCTGGTATTCATGTGACCGTTGAGGGCTGTGCCGCCAACGATCTTAACGCCAAGCTGACCGCCATGGCCGCCGCCAATGACCTGCCGGCCTTTGTGATGGGCAATGAAACCACCATGTCCGCCCTGGTAGACATGGATATGGTTGTCCCCATGGAGGATCTGATGGATCAGGAGTACATCGATGGCTTTGTGCCTGCCAACCTCGACAGCTATGTCATCGATGGCAAGCACTATGGCATCCCCTATTTCGGCGGTGCTCAGGGTATTATCTACCGCAAGGACATCTTCGAAGAGAAGGGTCTGAGCGAGCCGACGACCTGGGATGAGTTCGTTGAGGTTTGCCAGGCGCTGACCGGCGACGGTTCCTACGGCATCGCGTTGGTAGGCACCAAGAACTCCTCCGGCGCCAGCCGCTTCCAGCCTGTCATCCATAACTTTGGCTGTGATGAGTTCTACAAGGATGAGAATGGTCAGTGGGTAACCGACATCGGCAGCGAAAAGTTCACCGCCGCGCTGAAGGCCTTTACCGATCTGAACAACGTCTATGGCGTGGTGCCTCCGGGCGTGGTGGAAACCGGCTATCCCGAAGCTGTCGCGCTCTTCACCAGCGGACAGGCCGCGATGCTCATCACCGGTTCCAACGCACTGGGCGCCATCACCTCCCAGGTGCCTGAACTCAAGGGCAAGCTGGCCTCTATGCCCAACATTCCCGTTGAGCGTTCCGTCAGTGCCGCTGCTGGTTTTGCCTTCTTCGTCACCGCGCAGGATGAAGCTGTGCAGCAGGCGGCCGTCGAGTTCATCAAGTACTTTATCAATACGGAAAATTCCCTGGACTTCGCCGAGCTGACCGGCCGTCTGCCGGTTCGCAAGGAAGCGATGGAAAGCGAGCGTATTTCCAACATGACCGAGCTGTCCGGCTTCCTCAAGGCGCTTGAGAATGTCTGGATCCCGCCGACAATCCCCGGCTACAGCGAGATCAACGATATCCTTGGCGAGGCGTATCAGTCCGTATTTACTGGTCAGGCCACGGTCGAAGAGGCTTCCGCCGCTGCCGGCGAGCGCGCCCAGGCGTTGTGCGACGAGGCCAACGCCCAGTAATCCGGCCGCTACAAAGGAGCGCTGTCCGCATCGGGCGGCGCTCCTTTCTCCCATTCGCTACATTTTTGTGTAAGGAAAGAGGCCGTGAACATGATCCAATCGCGAACCCCCACACCTTTCACGCAGAAGCTGAGAAAAAACGGCACCATCTCATTTTTCGTCCTGCCGTGTCTTTTGACCCTGCTGGCGCTGGTGCTCTATCCGTTTTGCTATGGCATCTATATCTCGTTTTTCAAAACCAACCTGGTCAACAAATGGAATTTTGTCGGCCTGGAAAACTTTGCGGACGCTTTCGCAGATCCAACCATGTATGCCTCGCTGTGGGTGACGGTAAAGTTTACCGTCTTTGTGGTGCTGGGGCATTTCCTGCTGGGGATCGGCTTGGCGCTTCTGCTCAACCGTGAGATCCGCTTCCGGACCTTCTTCCGCGCGCTGTTGCTGCTGCCCTGGCTGTTTCCGGAGGTTGTTATCGCCAATCTTTGGAAATGGATTTTTAATGCCTCAACCGGTCTGCTCAACAGCGCGCTGACCTCGTTGGGACTCATCAGTGAGCCGATGACGTGGTTGGGATCGGTCGATCTCGCGCTTCCCTGCGTGATTTTCGTATGCATCTGGAAGGGCTATCCGCTGGTTATGATCCAGATGCTGGCGGGCCTGCAGTCCATCTCCAAGTCCCTTTATGAAGCTGCCACCATTGATGGCGCCAACCGGTGGCAATGTTTCCGCTATGTTACGCTGCCTGGCCTGCGGTCCACTTTGGTGGTCACGCTGATTCTGGATACTGTCTGGTGGTTCAAGCATGTCACCATGATCTGGGTCCTGACCAGTGGCGGCCCGGGAAGCGTTACCAACACCATCTCCGTTGAAATCTATAAGCAAGCCTTTGAATACTCTGGAAAATATGGTTATTCTGCCGCTCTGGCCGTAATCGTTTTCCTCATCTGCGTACTCATCGGCGTGCTGCAAAGGAAGGTGCTGACCCGCAATGATGCGTGATGCGATCAAAAGAAAAAACCGCAACGCCGGCACCTATATCACGCTGTGCGTACTGTCTGTCTTTGTGCTCATCCCCATTATCTACATGGTTTCCACTTCCTTTAAGACCATTGACGAAATTCTGACCGCGCCTAAGGCAACGCTTTTTCCCGTTTCGCCCTCTGCAGAGGGGTACGTGAATATGTGGAGCAAGTACCCGTTTGTACAATACATCAAAAACAGCTGTATTGTGGTGCTCGCCTCCACGGTGGTTGCCGTCCTGTTTTCCACCCTTGCCGGATATGGCTTCTCCCGCTTCAACTTCCGCGGTCGCGGAGCGCTTCTGATGTTCATCCTGGTCACGCAGATGTTTCCCTCTGTAATGCTGTATGTGCCCTACTATAAACTGCTGGCCCTGATGCACCTGAGCAATACCCACATGGGCCTGATTTTGGTCTATATCGGCAGCGTGATTCCGTTCTGTTCATGGATGATGTACGGATTCTTCAACGGCATCTCCCGCGAACTGGATGAAGCGGCCATGATTGACGGTTGCGGCCGTATTCGCACATTCTGGCAGATTGTCATGCCTCTGACGCTGCCAGGTTTGATCTCTACGACCATCTACGCGTTCATTCAGGGCTGGAACGAGTACATGTTTGCGATGATTTTCACCACCTCTGATTCGCTGCGCACGCTCCCTGTAGCCATCGGCCAGATGAGCAAATCCTACAGTGTATACTGGAACGAACTCATGGCGGCTTCCTGCCTTTCCAGCGTGCCGCTCATCGTGGTCTTCGTGTTCCTGCAGCGCTATTTCATCAGCAACATGACCGGTGGTGCCGTAAAAGAATAAGGCACAGACAAACCGAAATTTTGAGACTGGGGGAGACTCCTGTGAAGATTCAAAACATGGAACTTTTTAAGGTGCCGCCACGTTGGCTGTTCCTCAAGCTGACGACAGACGATGGTATTGTCGGCTGGGGCGAGCCCATCGTGGAAGGCAAGGCCGACGCTGTCCGCGCCTGTGTGGAGGAACTCAAAGACCAGCTTCTGGGCCGCGAAGCGGGCAATATTGAGGAGCTGTGGCAGACCATGTATCGCTGCAACTTCTACCGGGGCGGTCCCGTCCTTACCAGCGCCATGTCAGGCATCGAACAGGCGCTGTGGGATGTCAAAGGCAAGGCGCTGGGTGTGCCAGTGTATGAACTGCTGGGCGGCGCGATACGTGACAAGCTGCGCATGTACGCCTGGATCATGGCCGAGGGCGACGCAGACTACCTAGCCGAAACTCAACAGCGGATCGATCAGGGCTATGACACCATCAAAATGTGTGTCACTGACGAAATGGGCTGGGTTGACAACGTCCGCAAGGTTCACGCGGCTGCCGAGAAGGTTGCGCGCATCCGCGAGCGCTTTGGTTATGACATTGACATCGCCGTAGACTTCCATGGACGCGTCCATATGCCTATGGCACGCATGCTGATGAAGGAGCTTGAGCCCTTCGGCCTGCTCTACATTGAGGAGCCGTTGCAGCCGGAGCAGATCGAGGGGTTCCGCGAACTTCGCAATCATACCTCCACCCCCATAGCTACCGGTGAGCGCATGTACACCCGTTGGGGCTTCAAAAATCTGATTGCTTCCGGTGCCATCGACATCGTCCAGCCAGATGTCAGCCACGCGGGCGGCATTCTGGAATCCCGCAAAATTGCCGCTATGGCCGAGTGTTACGACATGGGAGTCGCGCCGCACTGTCCCCTGGGTCCTATCGCACTGGCCTCTTGCATTCAACTGGATTTCTGCACGCCTAACGCCTTCATTCAGGAACAGAGCCTGAATATTCACTACAATGGACGGGGCGATTTTGAATACCTCACCGCGGACGGGGGATTTGACTTCGCCAACGGCTGGCTGAAGAAGCCCACTCGTCCCGGCCTGGGGATCACCGTGGATGAAGAAAAGGTGCGCCGTGCTGCTCAAACCGGACACAACTGGCAAAATGCGCGCTGGCGTCTCTCTGACGGCACGCCCATCGACTGGTGATCGTCCAATTTATTGCGACGTCCGTTAGGAGCAGACCGACCGCGAAGGGGACTGTAGGCACTCAAACGCATCCAGACCCCTTCGCGGTTCAAGGCTTTCCCTCCTGGCTGTCTCATTCTTTTGCCCAAAAGATGTGCAAAAACTGCTTGACACTTTCCAGTAAAACAGATATAATATTTTTCGTTGCGAATGATGCAACGACGCGACCATGGAGAGTTGGCTGAGTGGTCGAAGGCGCACGACTGGAAATCGTGTTTACGTTGATAGCGTAACTAGGGTTCAAATCCCTAACTCTCCGCCAAGGAAAGGGCACACGCTGAACGATGCGTGTGCCCTTATTTTATCTTATCGTTTATCTTGGGGTTGCCCTTCGGCGGCAAGGCCTGCCGTCCTCGCACCCTCCCCTCCCCAGCGCATACTCTGAGAGCGTGAACCTTTTTTCTTGCCTGTAAGGAGGGAATTGTGCATGACCAATCGTGTATCGCCATTCGCAGCCCTGACAGGGGCCGAAAAACAAATCAAATGGCTGGAGTACCAAAGTGTGCGCCTGCCCTACATCCAAAGCGGCATGGAGGACGTTCCTGAGACCCCTGCGGCTGCTCCGCAGTCCAGCCCGGCGCCTTCCCCGACAAAGCGTGAGCAGGCCATCTCCCAGCGGACGGAATCGCCGGCCGGCCAGACGCTTCCTGTCCCGCCCCCTGAAATTCCGCGAGGTCCCATGCCTCAGCGCGGCGACTTTCAGCGAACCCGTCACAGCCAGTACGACGCGGTGATCGCCCGCTTGAAACAGGCTGAACTTCAGGCGGGCAGCTATCGCACGATGTCATAGGCTGCGCAGAAAATCCATCAGGCGGCGGCATTGGTTTCCGGGCGTTTTATTGTCAAGAACAAACGTGCGGGCCCGCTGCCCCAGAGAAAGGCGCTCTTCAGGCGTCAGGGCGAGGGCTTTTCTCACGGCGTTCACGATCGCGCCTGCTCCCTCCCCCTCAATGTATTGCAGATAGGGATCATATTCTTCCGGAATCCCCTCAAGCCTGTGGCACACCACAGGCTTTCCGGAGCGCATGTACTCCAGCGTTTTGCTGGGGAAGGAATACCGCGTGAAAACGCCTTTGGGAGACCGTGGATTGATCAGCAGCGCCGCCTTTGCCTGCAATTCCAGCGCCCGCTCATGGGAGACAAAACCGAAATAACGGATGTTCGCATGGCTTTTTGCCGCCCGCGCCACCTCCGCGCTCATGCTTCCCTGTCCGCAAATCCACAGGCCGTATTCCGGCAGGGATGCAAAGGCTTCCAGCAGCTCCGGTACCCCCAGATCCGGCTCCAGCGTTCCGCTGTAGAGCACGGAAAGGCGCCCGGACTCCCCTGCCCCCTCAGCCGGAAGCGTGATGTTCTCGCCATGCTGAATCAGTCCTTCTATCACCAGACACGGCTTGCCGTTCACGCCCAGCGCATCCGCCATAGGCCGGGTGAGCAGCACAAAAGCATCCATCTTGCGGCAAAGTTCCATGCTCCTGCGTCCGCGTTTGTACTCGATTTGCCTGAGCAGGCCCTTCCGGCCCGACGCCAGTCCCAGTTCATTGGGCAGATCGGTCACGATCACACAGGCCTTCAGGTCCGGATACCGCCGCCTGACTCGTTCCACAGCCTGCAAATAGGGCAGATACATCGTATATAGCAGCACCATGCGGTTGGAAGGGTCCTGCGCACACCAGGCCGACAGCTTGCGGGCAGCCCTGCGGGCGCGCCCGTACTGCTTCATTCCGGGCAAGTTGATGCATCCCAGCTCATACATTGCATGTCCGTCATGCCAGCCGGAAGGAATCAACAACCGCCGGTATTGCAGAGGAAACACCCCCACCGGCAGGGCATTGACAATCTCCAGCCGCTCGTCCGGCAGGAGATTGGCCTTTATACCTTCTACAAAGGCGCGCTGGTAGCTGTTGATCTGGTTTTGCAGCTTGTCTCTGGCGTCGCGGGCCACCTGGGTTTTCATGTCCTCCGGGTACATCAGCGACAACATCAGCACATTCATGAACAAAGCTCCTTGTACAGGGAAAGATAGGCTCGGAACGTATCCTGCGCGTCAAAAAGCGCGGCGCGGTGAAGGCAGGCGGCGTTCAGCGACGGTTTCGTATTGCACAGGCGCGCAATAGCGCCACACAGCGCCGTCACATCTCCCTTCTCAACCACACAGCCGCAGCTTTCGTCCAACGCCTCAGGACAGCCGCCCGTGCGGAACACCGCAACGGGGGTACCACAGGCCAGGGCCTCCAGATTCACCATGGGCATGTTGTCCTCCAGGGTGGGATTGGCCAGACAATCGGCAGCGGTGTACCAGGCGGCCAGCTCAGCGGTGTCCCGCGTGCGCGTAAGACCCAGCATCCCTTGCGGCAGCGCATCTATCTGCGTCTGCTCCAGCCCGATCACCACAAAGCGGTAGTTCTCCCCCATTTCCCGGGCGGCCTGTGTCAGATAGCGCAGGCCCTTTCGTTCGTCCCATTCGGAAGCCACAGACAGCACCACGTGCACGCGTTCCAGTCCGTAGCGGCTTCGCAGATCACCCGGGGTGGGTTGGAATACCTCGCGGTTGACCCCATTGAGAATGACCCTCACCGGATACCGTCCCAAAAATGAATCGCGCAGGCGGCCTGCCATCCACTCGCAGGGCGCAGCGAAGGTGAGGCAGTCCAGTTGGGTAAAAATCCGCTTTTTCATGCGATAATTGCGGCGGGACCCATCCAGCCCAATGCAGACGGGATAGGCGCGCTGCTGAGGGCAATCGTGACATTCTTCAAGCCAGCGCTCGCATCCGCAAGCATCGAAATAAGCACAATGGCCCGTAAAGGGCCAGCAGTCGTGCAGCGTCCACAGGACGGGCTTGTGCATTTGTTGGAGAGCATGAAAGAGCATCGGCAGGTTCAGGTAGCAGCCGTGCAGGTTATGCAAATGAATGATGTCCGGGTCAAACCGCTCCATGTCCCGGATAAGTCCCCTCGTGCCCAGCACGCTTCCGTAGCCCTCCGCGTCCAGCAGCTTTCGCATGGCGCCGTGCAGCTTGCGCTCCCAGGGCGCACCCACGCGGCAGGCATAGGGCTGTGCTTCGGGCGCAATACCGGGCACGCCATAGCCAATTCGGCATTCGCCCCCGTCGGCTTCCACCAGCCGGGCGATATCCATCGCAATGCGGCCTGTGCTTTTGACCCCGCAGTAGGTGTTAAGCTGAAAAACCCGCACCCTATTTCCCTCCCGCAAGCGAAGTGAGCAGCGCTTCCAGCCTGTCCATATGGTCGCGTTTGGTGAAGTGGGCGTCATAATACGCCCGCCCGCGCTCCCCCATGGCCTCGCGGTCCTCACAGGACAGGAAACGCCGCACCACCTGCGCAAAGGCTTCCGGGTCGTCGGGCGGAGCGCAAAAGCCGCATCCAGCCTGCTCGATCACATAGGCAGTTTCTCCGGCGATGCTTCCCAACACGGGTTTGCCCGCAGCCATGTAGCTTTGCACCTTGCCGGGCAGCGTGTCGTTGACGCTGATATCGTCCCGCATGCTCACCAGCATGGCATCCGCCATGGCATAAAAGGCGGGCATGTCCTCAAGAGGCCTGCGCCCGTAAAACACGACGGTCTCCCCCAGTGCAAGCTTGGCAGCCAGCTCACGGCAGGCGGCCTCGTTGGAACCATCGCCCACGATATGCCAGCGGATGGGCAGGTCCCTGAGCAGCGCCGCCGAACGAATCAGTACCTCCACCGCCTGCACCTTGCCGATATTGCCTGCAAAGACCAGGTTAATCCCATCCGACGCAGGTCCTAGTGGAAGGGGCGCGCGAAATACATCATCGGCAAACTGAGGCATATACTGCGCATCCGGCACCTCAATGCCGTGCACGTCGCGCAGATAGCCCTGAAAACGCTTGGATGAATAGATCAGCATATCGGCCCGGCGGTAGACCCAGCGGCTGACACGCTTCATGAAGCGATAGAGGAGCGCATCCTCGCCCACATTCATGGCGGCCAGGCAGGCGGGCCAGATATCCAGCACATATATCATCAGTTTTTTGGAGGTGAAGCAGCGAAGCACTGCGGCAGGCAGGCTCATGAGCACCGGCGAGGTGGAATAGGCATAAATCACGTCATAATCCCGCCCCAGCAGCAGCGCCTTGACCGTCGCGGAGGTCATGTAGCTGACGTAATTCACCGCCAGCCCCAGCTTGCCCGGCCTGCGCCCGATTTCAAAGCAGCGGCGGATTTCCACGCCGTTGCGCATCTGACGTCTGTTCCGAAAGTGACGATATTCGACGGGGACCACGCCGCTGGGATAATTGGGCAGACCCACAAGCGCGGTTACCTGGTGTCCCCGCGCAGCCAATGCCTCGCAGATCTCCGTGACGCGAAAGTTTTCCGGCCAGTAGTGCTGGCAAACGACCAGAATCTTCATTTGGCCGCAGCCGCCCGTGCCGCCCTGTCCAGCAGCGCTTCCGCCTGCTTTTTAGCACGTTCAAGGACCAGCCGGGGGTCAAGGGTGATATATTCGCCGTCGCGGTACAGCACCTTGCCATTGACCATGGTCAGCGCCACGTCGCTTCCCTGCGCGGAATAGACCAGATTGCTTTCCAGATCGTTGCAGGGGCACATATGCGCGCCGGACAGGTCCAGCAGAATCAGGTCCGCAAGATAGCCGGGCTTGAGCAGGCCGAGATACTCATATCCCATGGCCTTCGCGCCCGCACTGGTCGCCGCCGCGATGGTCTGCGCGGGAGATACCACCGTGGGGTCCAGCGTATTGCCCTTTTGCAGCATGGGCATCAGCTTGATTTCCTCCCACAGGTTCAGGTTGTTGTTGCTGGCGACGCCGTCGGTGCCCAGCGTGATACGGCAGCCCGCCTTGAGCATCCTGGCGACAGGCGCGATACCGCTGGCCAGCTTGAGGTTGCTGATGGGATTATGCAGCACCGTAACGCCCCGGCGGGCAAGCAGCTCGATATCCTCATCCGTCAGCCATACGCAGTGCGCAGCCAGCACGGAATGTTCCATCAGGCCCAGCTTTTCCAGGTATTGCGGGGGCGTAAGGCCGCGCCTCTGAAGGCTTCCGTCAAAATCCAGCTTGGTTTCGCTCACGTGAATATGAATGGGCACACGGTAGGTTTCGGCTGCCTCGCGGACTTTCAGAAGCAGCTTTTCCGTGGTCGCGCCCTCGCTGTGCGGTGCCAGGCTCACGCGGATACGGTCATCGGCAGCATGGTTCCACTTTTCGATCAGCGCAATGTTGGGCGCCAGGTCCGCGCAGCTTTCATCGAAGTCCACCACGCCATGGCCCAGCAGGGCGCGCATGCCGCTGTCCCGCACGGCCTCGGCCTCCATATCCATGTGCATGTACATATCGTTGAAGGACGTGGTGCCAAAGCGCAGCATTTCCATGATGCCAAGGTCGCTTCCCGCGCGCACGGCCTCGTCGGTGAGATGCTTTTCCACGGGGAAAATAGCCTCGTTGAGCCAGCGGTCCAGCGTAAGGTCGCTGCCGATGCTGCGCAGCAGCGTCATGGGCGTATGGGTATGCATGTTGCACAGGCCCGGCATGGCCAGCATACCCTCGCCATCGATCACCTCATCCGCCTCAAAGGACGGGGCTTCGCAGCGCGGGCCCGCATAGGCGATGCGGCTTCCATCCACCAGCACCTCCGCATCGGGAATAAAGGGAATATGCGCCTCATTGGTTACGCCGGGCATGAGCAGGACATTGGTGATCCGAATTCGCATGGAACCATCTTCCTCCTTTGTCGGTGGCCTCATTATAGCATAGCTCTCCGCATTTGAAAAGGGAACGGCAAATGCCGCTCCCCTCAGACTGTCAAAATATTCATTTCGGGAGGCTTGGAGGGCCCTAAGGCCCTCCAAAATGAAATCGTATTGCCCGGCTTTGCCGGGCGGGCGGGGAGTTTGCGCCCCCGGGCGCAAACATTTCTTAGGCTCTTGGCGGAAAAGGCCGGCGTAGCCGGACTTTTTCGACACGCAAAAGGGAACGCCGCTCCCCGCTTTGCTCAAAGTATATATCGCTTGAAGTCCATGGTCACCTCGTCCTTGCCCAGGTGCTCTATGACGTAATCCCCATTGATATTGAGATACACGTTGGGCATTTCCTCACCGCCGGCGTTGAAGCTGATATCCTCCAGCAGTTTTTCAAAGACCGCAAACAAGCGGCGCGCACCGATGTCCTCCCTGGTTTCGTTCATCACGTAAGCCGCGTGCGCAATGGCCTCAATGGCGCTGTCCTCAAAGGAAAGGAACACCTTGTCCACTGCCAGCAGTGCCTCATACTGCCGGGTAAGCGCATTTTCGGGCTGTGTCAGGATGGCCTTGAAGTCCTCCTGGGTCAGGCTCTTGAGCGTCACATGGACGGGGAAGCGGCCCTGGAGCTCGGGAATCAGGTCCGTCACCTTGGCCACATGGAACGCACCCGCCGCGATAAAGAGCATGAAATCCGTGCGTACCGCGCCGTACTTGGTGTTGACGGTGCTGCCCTCCACGATGGGCAGGATATCGCGCTGTACGCCCTCGCGGCTGACGTCGGGGCCATGGCCGCCGGAGGAGCGGCCCGCGACCTTGTCGATTTCATCGATAAAGACGATGCCCTGCTGCTCGGCCCGGCGGATGGCCTCCTCGCGCACCTCGTCCTCGTCGATGAGCTTGTCGGATTCCTCCTCAAGAAGAATCCTGCGCGCCTCCTTGACCTTGACGCGACGGATTTTCGTCTTTTTGGGCATCATGCCGCCCATCATGTCGCCGATGTTGATGGAGTTGCCGCCCACTTCCAGCTGCGGCAGCGTGTCCTCTACTTCGATTTCGATTTCCCGGTCCTCCAGCTGCCCGCTGCGCAGCTGGGCGAGCACATCCTCGCGCCGCTGCGCCAGCTTGTCCTGCTCCTCTTTGGGAAGTTCCGGCTCTTTCTTGCCGCCCAGCAAAAACTCAAACGGATTGCCTGCGTTCTTCTTGGGCGGGTTGACCAGCAGCGAGGCCAGGCGGTCCTCCGCCAGGACGGATGCACGGGCTTCCACCCGTTTGGAAAACTCGTTTCGCACCATTCGGACAGCATTCTCCATGAGGTCGCGGATGATGCTTTCCACGTCGCGGCCCACATAGCCCACTTCGGTAAACTTGGTGGCTTCCACCTTGACGAACGGCGCATTGACCAGCTTGGCAAGCCTGCGGGCGATCTCCGTTTTGCCCACGCCCGTGGGACCGATCATCAGGATGTTCTTGGGACTGATTTCATTGCGGATGTCCTCATCCAGCTGGGCACGGCGGTAACGGTTGCGCAGAGCGATGGCCACCGCCCGCTTGGCCTCATCCTGGCCGATGATGTAGCGGTTGAGCTCCCGCATGATCTCTCTGGGTGTCAATTCCTTCATGACCTGCCTCCTAGAGCGTCTCAACGGTGATATGGTCGTTGGTAAACACGCAGATGGATGCGGCTACCTCCAATGCCTTCACGGCGATTTCTTCGGCTGAAAGGCTGGTGTTGCGCACCAGCGCACGCGCCGCCGCTAGGGCGAAATTGCCGCCGGAGCCGATGGCACATACGCCGTCGTCCGGATCTATCACCTCGCCGTTTCCGCTCAAAACCAGCAGCGTGTTTTTATCCGCCACAATCAGCATGCTTTCCAGCTTTCGGGTGGCGCTGTCACCGCGCCATTCCTGCGCCAGATTGACCGCGGCGCGTTCCAGATTGCCGCCGCACTGGGTCAGCTTTTCCTCAAAGCGCTCGCACAGCGTAAAAGCGTCGGCCACCGCGCCTGCAAAACCGGCGATCACCTTTCCTTCATAAAGCCGGCGAACCTTTTTGGCGCTGGATTTGAAAACGGTGTTTTCTCCCATGGTCACCTGTCCGTCTCCGGCGATGGCCACCTGATCGCCGCGCTTGACGGCACAGATGGTGGTTCCCTTCATGGTCATTTCGGATCATTCCTCCTCGATCATAAACAGGTTCAGCACCCACTGGGCCAGCGTGCGCCCCGCCTGCGTATCAATATGGGTAGCGACGGCGTATTCCGGCAGGCCGTTTTCATCCACGGTGAGATCATTCATCAAAATGTGGTTGAGACCCCGGAACGCCTTGAAGCTCATAAAGGTCATGTTGTCACCGATGGCGTCGGCGTAGGCGATGCGGCCCTCCTCCTCGGATACGATCGGGTCGCGCCTGCCCTGTCCGATATAGGTGGGTACCTTGAGCTCCTTGATCAGCTCCACGGCGTTATAGTGCAGGTCCTCCCAGAAATAGTAGCCGTTTTTGCCAAACAGCGTGAGCGCGCGGGCCTCCTCCTCGCTGACGGAAGAAACCTTCTTGAGCATCTTTTCAATGATGTCCTGCGTTTCCTCGCCCAGCGCGGCATAGGCCTCCGGCTGCGCATCACAATACCACTCAAGCAGCGTCTTGGGCGTGCTGCCCAGAATAATCATGGCCGTATAGCCGCCCTCGGACTGAGAAACGATGCGGGGCGCGATCATCCCCCCAAAGCCCAGGCCCACCAGCACGATGCGCTCCTGGTCCACCAGCGGATTTTCCCTGAGCATCTGGCAGGCTGCCAGCGCGTCCTCCACAGCTTCGTCCCAGACGGTTTCCGCCTGCGCATCCGGGTAGGCATAGGCGCGGCTGTCATAGCGCAGGGAGGCCACGCCCATTTCGCCCAAAGCGCCCGCGAGGTCTGCAAAGAAAGTGGTCTGGCCCATGGTGAGATCGCGGTCATACGCGCCGAAATCATGGACAAAGACGCATGCGGGAACGGGCGTTTCCTCACTCGCTTCCTTTGGCATGGCCAGCACGCCCTCAAGTGTATAGGGCGCCTGCCCCACCGTTACGTCGGTTTCCACATAATCCGGTTCTGCGGTCACCTCGCCGCCCACCAGCATGTCACTGCCATCGCTGACCGCTTCTTTTTCCGCAGGTACGAATTCGAGGGCCATGACTTCCCAGTCATCCTCTTTGTTCTTATGGGTAAAGTACATGTCCAGATCCTGCTTTTCCATAATCAGATGAAGCACGTGCGTTTTCAGCTGATTTTCCGGCTCTTCAAAGCAGCGATAGCTTCCCAGCTCTATAAAGGCGCCCGTCATCCATTCCAGATCGGTCAGCATGGCCTCATAGGTTTCCATGGGCATGTAGCGGCGGATTTGAAGGTCGTAGTAGCCCCACAGGCGACTCATGGATTTGCCTTCGATGTAGTCCAGCGCATATTGACGGACCGTTTCCTCATTCCACACCGGCACGCCGTCCTCCATTTGCTTGGCGGCCAGCGACACGGCGGGCAGACAAGCGAGGATGACCGTCAGCATCAGCGTCAGGGCGATTGCGCGTTTCATGGTTGTTTCCTCCTCATCGGTGGTGCGTCTAGCATAGCATAGAAAAACGGGATTAGGAAAGCGCTTCTTGCTCCATCTGTCCCAAAATCAGGTCCAATTCCAGCAATGCGCGTTCCGATATTTTTTCATAGCGCTGCTGCTTGTTGCGGATGCGCTTTTCCCCGGGCCGGACCTCCAGCGGGTCGATCAGACCGAAGGCGCAGTTCATGGGCTGAAAGCGCTTGTTAGGCGTGGATACATAGCGCGCCATCGCGCCGATGGCGGTGCGCCCGCTGAAGTGCGGCGGTTCCCTGCCCATCTCGCGCAGCGCGGCGCTCAGGCCGCACAGGAGGCCGCTGGCCGCACTCTCCACATACCCCTCCACACCGGTGATCTGTCCCGCGAAAGCCAGGCGCGGCTCGCGGATCACGCGATAGGTATCGTCCAAAAATCCGGGGCTGTTGAGAAAGGTGTTGCGGTGCATCACGCCCAGGCGGGCAAATTCCGCATTTTCCAGTCCGGGGATCATGCGAAATACGCGCCGCTGCTCAGGATAGGTCAGGCGCGTCTGAAATCCCACCAGATTATACAGCGTACCGGAGAAGTTATCCCGACGAAGCTGCACCACAGCAAACGGCTCACGGCCCGTGCGCGGGTCGCGCAGGCCCACGGGTTTGAGGGGGCCAAAGGCCACGGCCATATCGCCACGCTTGGCCATGCTTTCGATGGGCATGCATCCCTCAAAGACGGCGCTTTCCTCAAAGCCGCGAACAGGCACCGTTTCTGCGGTTTGCAGCGCGTGAACGAAGGCCAGGTATTCCTCGCGGTTCATGGGACAGTTGAGGTAATCCGCGCCGCGATCATAGCGGGACATGCAAAATACCTTGTCCATGTCCAGACTGTCCGCGGTCACGATGGGGGCGGCTGCGTCGTAAAAATGGAGCGTATCCAGCCCCTCCATGCGGGAGATGGCCTCGGAGAGCGCATCGCTGGTCAGCGGGCCGGAAGCGATGATGACCGTACCTTCCGTGGGGATGTCGGTGACCTCTTGCTCATGAACGGTAATGAGCGGATGCTGCCGAACCGCCTTGTCCACCGCCGCGGAGAAGCCCGCGCGGTCCACCGCCAGCGCGCCGCCGGCGGGTACGGCGTTTTCATCCGCCGCACGCATGATGAGAGAATCCAGCATACGCATTTCGGCCTTGAGCAGCCCCACGGCATTGGAAAGGCGGTCGCTGCGCAGGCTGTTGCTGCACACCAGTTCGGCCATGGTATCCAGGTGCTGGGCCGGAGTTTTAAGGCACGGCTTCATTTCGTAGAGGTCCACGGGCACACCGCGCCCGGCGATCTGCCAGGCGGCTTCACACCCGGCCAGTCCGCCGCCAATGACCTGTATGCTCATCAGTCCTCATCCTCCTCGGGCTTGAGGACGGATGTTTTGTAGCGGCAGGTTTCGTTGGCGCACAGGTGCACCACCTCACCCCGCTTGCCGGGCTTTTCCACCATATAGCTGCCGCATTTGGGACAGCGGTCCACGATGGGCTTTTCCCAGCTGACAAAATCACAATCCGGATAGTTTTCGCAGCCGTAGAACCTGCGGTTCTTCTTGCTGGTCTTTTCCATCAGCCGCGCGCCGCACTTGGGGCAGGGCGCATCGATGTAATGGACGATGGGCTTGGCGTTGCGGCAGGCCGGAAAATTGGGACAGGCCAGGAATTTTCCGAAGCGCCCCATTTTATAGACCATCATCGCGCCACATTTTTCGCAGGGTACGTTGCTGACCTCATCCTTGACCTCAACCTTCTCAATCTGTTCCTCAGCCACGCCGAGCATCTTTTCAAAGGGCGGATAAAAATCGCGCAGAATCTGCCGCCACTCGGTTTTGCCCTCTTCCACGGCATCCAGCTTATCCTCCAGCGAGGCGGTAAACTGCGTATCCACGATCGGGCCGAAGTATTCAGTCATCATGCTGGTGACCATGCGTCCCAGTTCGGTAGGATACAGACGCTTTTTCTCCCGGGTGACATAGCCGCGAGAAATGATGGTGGTAATGGTGGGCGCATAGGTGCTGGGGCGGCCAATGCCCTTTTCCTCCAGGGTTTTCACCAGGCTGGCCTCGGTATAACGGGCGGGCGGCTGGGTGAAATGCTGCACCGCGTCCACCTCGACAAAGGCCATATCGCTGCCTTCTTTGAGCACCGGCAGGATGCTTTCAGGGGTCTCCTGCTCATCATCCGTGCCCTCGACATAAACAGCACGGTAGCCGCTGAAAATCATATGCTCGCCGTAGTAGCGCATGTCTACCCCATCGCCCACGATATCCGCCGTCATGGTCTGGAATACAGCGGGCTTCATCTGGCTGGCCAGGAAGCGGGCATAGATGAGGCGGTAGAGGTTGTGCTGTTCCCGGCTCAAAAAGGGCTTGACGCTGTCGGGCGTATGCTCCATGTAGGTGGGACGGATGGCCTCGTGGGCGTCCTGCGCGTTTTTGCGTCCCTTGTACTGGTTGGGCGTCTCAGGGCAGTACTCCTCACCATACTGGGCGCAGATAAATCCGCGCGCAGCCTCCACGGCCTCGGCCGACACGCGCACGCTGTCGGTGCGGATGTAGGTGACCAGACCCACCGTGCCTGCCTTGCCCAGATCGATGCCCTCATAGAGCTGCTGCACCACCTGCATGGTTTTGGCGGTCGAGAAATTGAGCTTGCGGCTGGCCTCCTGCTGCAGACTGGAGGTGGTGAAGGGCGGCTGTGCCCTTTTGAGCTTTTCGCCCATTTTGACGGACTGAACCTTGAAAGCGGTTTTGAGAATGCGCTCCTTGGCCGCGAGCGCGTCCTTTTCGTTTCCGATCTGAGCCTTTTCCCCGTCAAGGGAGACCAGACGGGCCTCGCAGGTCATCTTTTTCCCCTTGGCGTTCTGGGCTTCAAAGCGCGCGTTCACATCCCAGAACTCTTCGGGAATAAACGCTTCGATTTCCTGCTCACGCTCCACTACCAACCGCGTAGCGACGCTCTGCACGCGGCCGGCAGACAGGCCCTTTTTCACCTTCGCCCACAGAAGCGGGCTGATCTTGTAGCCCACCAGCCGGTCCAGGGCGCGGCGCGCCTGCTGCGCGTCCACGCGCGCCATGTCGATGGGCCGCGGGTGCTCCAGCGCATCCTTGACTGCCTTCTTGGTGATTTCGTGAAACTCGATGCGGCAGGGCTTGGCAGGGTCCAGATTCAGGGTGTGCGCCAGGTGCCAGGAGATGGCTTCTCCCTCGCGGTCAGGGTCGGTTGCCAGATAGACGCGGGACGCGTTTTTGGCTTCCTTTTTGATCCGCGCCAGGATGTTGCCCCGGCCCCGGATGGTGATGTATTTCATTTCAAAATCATGATCCGCGTCCACACCCAGCTGAGATTTGGGCAGATCGCGCACATGGCCCTGCGAGGCCTCCACGTGATAACCCTTGCCCAAAAATTTTTCAATCGTCTTGGCCTTCGCGGGCGATTCCACGATCACCAGTTTTTGTGCAGTCGTCGCCATCTAACTCCTCCTCTGATTGACTACAGCGTGCGGTGGAAACGGTTGCCGGTCTCCCGGCAAATCAGGCCCATGACCTCCAGCGTACCCAGCTCGGCCAGCAGCTGTGTGCCGTCCAGCTTGAGCCGCTCGCCCAGTGCCTGTGCGCCGAGCGCTTCCACGGCAAGCAGGGCCAGGATGCGCTGCTGAAGGTCCGTCAGGCATTCCATTTTATCCGGTTCGGGTGCGGCGGGCCTGGGGCCAAGGCCCAGATCCTCCAAAATGTCGTCGGCGCTGGTAACGATGCGCCCACCCTCCCGGAGAATATGATGCGGGCCTTCCGCGCCTGTTGTACCCACGCAGCCGGGAACTGCGAACACCTCGCGTCCCTGCGAAAGCGCAGCGTCTACGGTGATGATTCCCCCGCTTTTGATGTGTCCTTCCACAAACACCACGCCCAGGCTCAGGCCCGAAATGATGCGGTTGCGGTGCGGAAAGTGGTATGGCAGCGGTTGGGCGTCCAGCGGATATTCGCTGAGAATCAGACCGATTCCTCCTGCGATTTTCCGCAGGAGGGGCCTGTGTTCAGGCGGATAGGGCACGTTGATGCCGCTGCCCAGCACGCCGACGGTATAGCCTCCCGCCTCCAGCGCGCTCTCATGCACCGCCAGATCAATGCCGCGGGCCAGACCACTGACCACGCACACGCCCGCCTCGCAAAGACCGCGGGTGAGCATGCGTGCCATTTCTCTTCCATAGGCGCTGGGCTGCCGCGTCCCCACCAGCGCGACCATGGGCCTTTCCAGACAGTCGAGCGAACCTGCATAATACAGCAAATACGGCGCGCCGTCAAGTTTGGCCAGCCGGCTGGGATAGTGCTCATCTCCTTGAAATAGCAGCCGGACGTTCTTCTGCTCAAGCCGGTCGATGAGGCTGTCCATGGCGGCACGGGAATGGAGCGGGGACAATGCCTTTCGTGCCTGCGATGGAAACTCCGGACCGCCGTGACTGCCATATGCGTCCCATACGCCCTGTACACCACCGTAGGCTTCGGCCAGCATCGTCGCATGCGCAGGCGTGATCTTGGCTGCCGACAGCCATAGCAGGCACCTCTGTTCCTCGGTCAGATGCATGCTCTACCCCCCATATGGTCCGTCTGCGGTTCGAAATTGAAGGGCCAGCGCAACATCCCCGACCTGTATGGCATCATGGCCCGCCAGGTCTGCCACCGTGCGCGCCACCTTGCGAATGCGGCCATAGGCACGCATGGAGAGGCGAAACCGTTCCACCGCCTGGCGGAGCAGCTTGGAGGCCGTCGCGTCCAGCCCGCAAAAGCGTTCTATGCCCGGCTGATCCAGCTGGGCATTGCAGTGGAAGGGAAGCCCCGCGTAACGCACGGTCTGCCGCCTGCGCGCTTCAAGCACGCGGGCGCGGACATCCGCACTGCTTTCCCCCCTGACAGAGCTTTCAATCTCCTCAACCGGCACGGCGTCCATCTCCACTCGCAGGTCGATGCGGTCCAGCAGCGGACCGCTGATGCGTCCCAGGTAACGCCTGATCTCCGCCGGGCTGCAGCGGCAGGGGCGCGTCCTGCTGCCATAGTTTCCGCAGGGACAGGGATTCATGGCCGCAACCAGCATTGCGCGGCTTTGATAGCGGTTTTGTCCGTTGACCCTTGTCACGTTCACAAACCCATCCTCCAGCGGTTGACGCAGCGCCTCAAGCGTTTCACGCCGGAATTCGGGCAGCTCGTCGAGAAACAAAACGCCATTGTGCGCCAGTGATACCTCGCCCGGCCGCGCCTTTCCGCCCCCGCCGATCATGGCGGGCACAGAGACGTTGTGGTGTGGCGTGCGGAAGGGGCGCTGCGTCATCAGCCCGCAGTCCTCGCCCAGCTCTCCGGCGGCGGAATGAATCAGCGTGGTTTCCAGCGCCTCCTCGTAGGTCATGGGCGGCAGAATGCCGGGCAGGCAGCGGGCCAGCATGGTTTTGCCACTGCCGGGGATGCCGGTCATCAGCAGGTTGTGTCCGCCCGCTGCGGCAATTTCCAACGCCTTGCGTCCCGCCGGCTGGCCTTTGACGTATTTGAGATCAAAGGCCATGGGCGTGTCCGGTGCGAGCGACTCGTAGCGCGCCGCGGGATGAGCGGTCAATGGGGTCTTGCCCGAAAGGTGCTCTAATACCTGGAGCAGCGTTTCCGCAGGATACAGGGTCAGCCCTTCCACGCATTCACATTCCCTGGCGTTCGCCCTGGGCAAAACGAGTGCGCGCACGCCCTGCCCGGCAGCGGTGATGGCCATCCCCAGCGCACCGCGCACGGGCATCAGCCGCCCGTCCAGCGCCAGCTCGCCCAGCAGCATGGTCTCGCCCAGCCCATGAAACGCCTCCGGAGAGCGCGCAGCCAGCAGAGCAACCGCGATGGCCAGTTCAAACGTCGTACCTTCCTTTTTCACATCCGCAGGGGCCAGGTTGACCGTCACCTTGCCGAAGGGAAAGGACAGGCCACTCACGGCGATGGCCGCGCGGACGCGGTCGCGGCTTTCCTTGACGGCCATGCTGGGCAGGCCGACGATTTCAAAGCCGATCATCCCATTGGAGATAAACGCCTCCACCTCCACGGGATAGCCGTATACGCCGCTTAAACCGCAGGATAACGTCTTGGCGAGCATCGGGCACACCCTCTCCAGAAAAACGGGATCATCAGTAGTACAGCTTTGAGAACCACTTCATCGCGTCCAGCCACCCCGTGCTGGTCAGCCATCCCGACGCGTAGGGAAAGAACATCACGAAGAACGCCAGGGCGCCAACCAGGTACAGGGCCATCACCCCCATGCGGAGCCGTGGCCGGGAGCGCGGCAGGCGGTCCAGCCACCAGGCCGTAGCCAGGATGATGAAGGGCACGCTTGCAAAATAGTGGTAGATATACATGCTTCGGGGCACCAGCACCCAGGGCAGGTACTGCGCCAGAAAGCCCACGGCCAGCACCGGCAGCGTAAGATCGCCGTCTCCCTGCCGCAGAGACACGCCGCTGTGCAGGTTCAGATATTTGGCCGCGCAGGCCACGAGCGCGCCCAGCATGGCAATGGCGCCAAGGTAGAAAACCCACGGATTGCCCATGCACATGATGGTGCTGGCATAGCCGGCCGGTTCATAGCTGTCCTGCGCGAACCACATGGGCTTGAGGATAAACGGCCATTGCCACCAGGGGGATTGGAAGGGATGGTCCATACCCAGCCCCGGTGTGCTGTGATAATTCAACATGCCGATCTGCGCGTCGATCACACGCTTGAGCGTGACCGGACCCGTGGGCGAAAGATACGGGATATAGCACAGGTAGTAGATTACGCACGGTACCAGCACGAAGAAGATCACGCAAAAGCCGCATGTGATCAGTATCCGTTTGAGCGTAAAATCCTGCGCGGCGCGCACACGCGCTTTCTGGCTATCGTCCAGTTTGGCGTGCTCCACATCCAGGCCGCAGGCCACATTGCTCACCCGATACTGCCGGTAGATGGCCACGAAGAACAGCAGTGCCAATCCTACCGCGGCATACAGCCCGATCCACTTGCTGGCGATGGCCAGGCCCATGAACAGGCCGCTTAAGGCCAGAGGAATCAGGCTCCGGCGCAGGCAGCGGTCAAACAGGCGGGGCTTTTCGGGGTCGGCGGCAAAAAGGTCGGTTTGCAGGTAGCGCACCATGCACAGGTAACTCAGCAGGATGAAAAATACCGGGAAGGAGTCGATGGTGGCGATGCGCGTCTGGGTATAGTGCATCAGATCCAGGGAGAACGCCACCATGGACACCGTAGCAATGGAACGCCGGTGGGTGAGCTGCAGTGCCAGCAGGTAGAGCGCCGGCAGCATCAGAACGCCGATGAGCGCCCCCGCGAACCGCCAGCCGAACGGCGTCATGCCGAAAATGGCGATGCCCACGCTCATCATAAGCTTGCCCAGCGGCGGATGCGTGGTCTCGTAGGGCGCCTGGCCGTGCAGGTGCTCATAGGCGGTACGCGCGTGATAGATTTCATCGAAGTAGGTGCCGTTGTACCAGCCCGGCTCGCCCACGCAGGTATTCTGCTCGTCGATCAGGTTTTCGACCGGCTTTTCGCTTTCCAGCACGCCCGTGCGCGCGCCCGTATGGCTCACGATGGTCAGGGGCAGCGTCTGGCCGTCCTCGTCCCGCGCCACGATCTCCCACAGGTTCAGTCCCGCCTCACAGGCGTTCAGACGCAGATAGCGTCCCGTGAACCATACCACGCTGGTGGGCGAATCGCTCAGATAAGTGGTTTCACCATTGCTTTGTGTGGACTGAAGCGCATACAGCCACCGATAGCACAGTCCCTCGCGCATGCGGCAGGGGATTTCGGCCGACCAGGTGACGCCGTCCTCGCTGGTGGATACGGAAAAATCATTGTAGCTGACCCCCGCATAATACAGGAGGCTGAATCGTGTGCTCTCGCCCAAGTCAAAGACGATCTGCTCGTCGGGCGAGGTAGACACCCAGCCAGTTTGAGGCGCAACGGTACTGCCCAGATTCGCAAAAGCCAGCACGCCGTAAACCACACAGGTTACGCCCATCACCAGATAGTCCCGCAATGTCAGGTGCAGGCGCGCATCGCGGGGGGACAGCAGCATCCGCTCATATGCAGGCGGCACGGACGGCTCCGCTTTCTCCGGCTGTGGCGCCTCGCTGGGCCGCAGGCCCGTATAGGCCACCCAGATGGCATAGCCGCACAGCAGCAGGTTGAGTACACACAGCGTATCGTTGAGAACGAGGGTATCATTGTTGAGATGCCCCATCTCCGCGCCATAGAGAATGGCGTTATCGAGCACGATGGCCGTGTTGATGAATGTCGTGATGGAAAAGCCGACGCACAGGCCCAGCAGCCGGCGGTCGCGCGTCAGCACATAGGCCGTCAGAAGCAGCGGCAGGGCGGGTAGCAGGTAGCGCTCATGCACCTTGATTCCCAGCACATAGATCAGAATCAGCGACAGCGCCAGGTAAAAAGGCAAATGATTGGCCTTGCGGTCAAAGGCCAGGCACACGGCCGAAAGCAAAAAGGCAAAAGCCATCATTCCATAGCCGTAGGCGGTATAGCTGCCCCCAAAGAAGGTCAGCCCGAACTGATACAGCGCCAGCAGCAGACAGAGCGCCCCCAGCGACGCGCGGCGGGGCTGAGCACGCAGGGACAGCTTCTCACCGTCCAGCAGCAGCCACAGGCCCACGCTCATGGCAGCCAACGCCGTAACCAGCGGGAGCGCCATGGGAACATGCGCTTCAAGGCTCGTCCAGTTGGCGCCGATCAGATAGTAGAGGTTGGCCGTATTCAGCGTGGCGTAGGCATAGGAAGAAAGGGTCTCCTGATACAGGCTGATCAGCCATCCCGGCGACTGCCGCACGGAAAAGGGCACGATGATGGCCGCGGCTACGAGCACCGCCAGTCCAAGGCCCAGACCGACTGATTTCCACTGTCGTGCCCGGTCCGTCTGCTCCTGCTTTTCCAGCAGGCATCCAAGCAGCCATACGCCGCCAACCGGCGCGAACAAGAGCGCCTGCGGCTTAACCAGCGCGGCCGCCGCAAACAGCGGAAAAGCCGCGCGCCAGTCCCGGCGGATGGCTGCCAGGCAGGTGAACATCAGCAGCAGCGCCAGCACGCTGTCGGCCTGTCCCCAGGCTGCGCCGTTGACCAGCACCGCGGGGGTGAGCGCGTATATGCCGGCCACAAGTGCCGCTGCCGCATCGCCCAGACGCTTGCGGGCGAAAGCAAACAGCAAAATCGCACCCGCCAGGTCGCACACTATGGGCAGGCTTTTAACCACCAGCAGTGAAGTTCCCGCCCCTTGTGCGGCGCTGAGCAACAGCCCGACGGGCCACAAAAGAAGCATATATCCGGGGGGATAGTCGCAGAAATAGTCCGCCGCATAGAAGCCCGCCGGACCACGCTCGGCCATGCGCAGGCTCCAGGCGGTGAAACAGTTGATATCCACCGAATAGCCCGGCACGTTCACCGCCAGTACGATGCGCACGGCCAGTGCCGCGGCCATCACGCAGGCAAAGGCATAGACGGCGCGCCTGTCCGCGCCCCCATGCGAAAGAAGCGGACGCGCCAGAAGGTATAAAAAGCCAAACAGCAGACCCAGCACCACAAACAGCGCCGTGCTCTTCTGGCCCGTCTGCTGCGTGGTGGCGGTATCATAGGAGACATAGCTCTGCGTATCGTACCAGACGGAGGCAAATACCCCGGAGGGCAATGCGTCCACCTTTTCCAGGCGCACGTCGTCAAAGTAGGCCTTGCCGGTGCTCTCTGCGCCGTAGCCGCCTACGCGCACGCCAAAGGTCACTTCGCGCTGGTCCTCGCCGGTTTCGCCGTACCATTCCAGATAGCGCCATTCACCACCGGTGTCGAAGAGGCAGTCGGAGTACGAATATATGCCCTCGATGCCAAGGTTTGCGCCGTTGCCGGTGTCCTCCATCGAATCCACCAGCACGTAGGCGCTCAGGCGATAGAGCGAGGACGGCTCCACCGAAACGGTGCAGGTATAGCGCGCATCGTTGGCGCTGGCGTTTTCCACCACGGCGCTGTATTGGCCGCTGTGCGCCTTTTCAGACGTGATGGCAATGCGCGAATACCCCTCCTGCGTGCGGTAGGCCGTGGGATACCAACCCTCCGGATTCCCGGACGCATCCAGCGTTTCAAAGCCGCCGTTGGCGATCAGATTGGCTTCCTCCGCGGCGGCGGTCAGGCACATCAGCAGCGTCAACGCCAGGCAAAAAAAGGCGCAGATGCGTTTCATTCGGCTGTTTCCTCCCCGACAAAATGGCGTAGAAAGGTACGGCGGTGCGCCGGTGTGGGACCATGGGTGCGCAGCGCCGCGATGTGCTCCGCGGTACCATAGCCCATGTTGTGTTCAAATCCGTACTCAGGATATCGCAGGGCATAGTCCCGCATCTGCCGGTCCCGCGTCACCTTGGCCACGATGCTGGCAGCCGCTACGTGGTAGCTGCTGGCGTCGCCCCGGATGACAGACCGCACCGGAAAGGGCAAATCCAGTCCCGTGACCGCGTCCACCACGCACAGGGTGGCCGGCGCACGCTCTGCCGCCCGGCGCATGGCCAGGCGCGTGGCATTCAAGATGTTCAGCCGGTCGATTTCCTCCGGGCCGGCCTCGCCCACCCCCACAAACATCGCCGTTTCCATGATGCGTTCATACATTTCCTCGCGGCGCTTGGGGCTGAGGCGCTTGCTGTCGTCAATCCACTCATACAACGGCTGTGCGGGCAGGATGACACAGGCGGCCACCACATTGCCCACCAGCGGGCCGCGTCCGGCCTCGTCCATGCCGGCCAGCGACGTGCCGAAGCCCGGCAGCGCCCGGTCATAGGCGACCAGATCGCGAAAGTGCGCCAGTCGCTTTTCAGAGGGTTTTACCATCGTGCGCCTCCTCCCCGGTCTGGGGCGGATCTTCCAGGGTGAGCTTCCCCACCTTGCCCTCACGGAATTCATCCAGAATCACGGCGCATGCGCGGTCCAGATCGCACACGCCGCCGCGCATGAGAAACCCACGGCCCCGGCACACTTCATCCAGCAGGGCATAGCCCTGGGCAGAGGGGTCTTTGATCTTGTAGCGTTCGATGGTCTGCTCAGGCATAACGGCCATCAGGTCGGCCAGCAGGCAGGCGCACAGCTCGTACTGGTCGTAGACGGCATCCTTGATGGTGCCGATATAGGCCAGGCGCGTAGCCGCACGCTGGTCGTTGAGCTTGGGCCAAAGCATGCCGGGGGTGTCCAGTACCTCCAGATAGGGCGATACCTTGACCCACTGGTTGCTCTTGGTGACGCCTGGGCGGTCGCCCGTCCTGGCGATGCTCCCACCATACAGGCGATTGATGAAGGTGCTCTTTCCCACGTTGGGCACGCCCACTACCATGGCGCGGAGCGTCTTTTGGATGCCGCGGCGCTGGTTGCGCTCCAGCACATCCTTGGCGGCCAGTTCGATGAGGGCGCGAGCCTGCTTGGTCTTTTGCGGACTCTTGTCATAAGCCATGCACTCCAGGCCCTGCCGCCGGAAATAGGCCAACCAGCGCTGCGTCTTGGCGGGTTCGGCCAGATCGGCCTTGCACAAAAGCAGCACGCGCCGCTTATGGCGGATCAGCTCGTCCAGCGCGGGATTCCTGCTGGACTGCGGAAGCCGTGCGTCGCACAGCTCTACCACCAGATCCACCTTGCTCAGCTGCGCACTGAGCAGCCGCTTGGCCTTGGCCATATGACCCGGATACCATTGAATGTCCAAACGAAAAACCCCTTCCGGCCGCCTTCTCGGGTTTCCCGGCAAAAGCGCTCAACCTATTAAAGCATTCTTTCCCAAAAAGCGCAAGGGGCAAATCCGGTGTCCACATTGCGGAAAATGCTGATTTTTCAAGGGATTGCGGCGGATTGTAAAGCTTTTATGAACGAATGGACGAAACGTGTTTTCTTTAAGGAATTTTCTTTGCACATTTTTATGTGCGCACATACAAGCGCAGCGGCGGGAAAGTCCCCGCCGCCGCGAAAGGAGATCGAACTCAGAGGTAGATATCGCGCTGCTCATAAGTCGTATGCAGCAGCATGTGCGCCTTATGGCTGTTGGGCTTGCCGAGGAACTCCTCGTAAATCTGCTTGATTTCGGGGTTCTCATGGCTCTTGCGAAGGGTCTTGGCCTCGTCCTCGCTATAGAGCGCCTTGGCGCGGATGGCGGGCACGTTGGTCCAGTTGCGCACGGGGGCGGGCACGATGGGCTGGCCGCCGCCATTGACGCAGCCGCCGGGGCAGCCCATGACCTCGATGAAGTGGTACTGCTTTTCGCCGCGCTTGACGGCATCCAGCAGTTCGCTGGCCTTGCCGGTGCTGGAGCACACAGCCACCTTCACGTCCAGATCACCGATCTTGACGGTAGCCTCCTTGATACCCTCCATACCGCGCACCGCAGTAAAGTTGACATCCTCGAGGGTGGTGCCGGTGATGAGCTCATAGGCGGTACGCAGCGCCGCCTCCATCACGCCGCCAGTCGCGCCAAAGATGACGCCTGCGCCGGTGCTTTCGCCCATCAGGCTGTCAAAATCCTCGTCCGGCAGGTTGACAAAATCGATGCCGGCTTCCTTGATCATGCGGGCCAGCTCACGCGTGGTAATGACCACGTCCACATCGGCCATGCCGTTGCGGCCCAGCTCCGGGCGGCGGGCTTCAAACTTCTTGGCCGTGCAGGGCATCACGGACACGACCACAATGTTCTGCGGATCAATGCCGGCCTTGTCGGCGTAGTAGGTTTTGACCATCGCGCCCGTCATCTCGTGAGGCGACTTGCAGGAGCTCAGATTGGGGATGAATTCGGGATAGTAGTGCTCGCAGTACTTGATCCAGCCCGGCGAGCAGCTGGTAATCATGGGCAGCACGCCGCCGTTGTTGAGGCGGTCGATGAGCTCGGTGCCTTCCTCCATGATGGTCAAATCCGCACCGAAATCGGTATCAAATACCTTGGCAAATCCCAAACGGCGCAGGGCGGCCGCCATCTTGCCCGTGACGCTGGTGCCCATGGGCAGGCCAAATTCTTCGCCCAAGGCGGCGCGCACAGCGGGCGCGGGCTGAACCACCACATGCTTGGCGGGATCGGCCAGGGCCTTCCACACATCCTGCGTGTTGTCGGTTTCGGTCAACGCGCCTACGGGGCAGGCGGTGATGCACTGGCCGCAGTTGATGCAGGCCATTTCGGCCAGCTTCATCTCCCAGGGGCTTTCGATGGCGGTCTTGAAGCCGCGGCGCACCGGGCCAATCACTCCCACCTTCTGGACATTTGCGCAGGCGCCCACGCAGCGGCGGCACAAAATGCACTTGTTGTTGTTGCGGACGATGGAGACGGAGCTGGTATCCGTTTCATACTGATTCTGGGTACCGGCGAAGCGATCGCCGCTTTCCACGCCCAGATCCAGGCACAGCTTTTGCAGCTCGCAGTTCTGGCTGCGCACGCAACTGAGGCACTTCTTTTCGTGGTTGCTCAGAATCAGCTCCAGATTGATGCGGCGCGCCTGGCGCACGGCCGGGGTGTTGGTTTTGACCACCATGTTGGGCGCCACCGGCAGTACGCAGGCAGCCTGCAGCGCGCGGCCGCCGCAGTCCACCACGCACAGGCGGCAGTTGGCGGTTTCGTTGATATCCTTTAAGTAGCAGAGCGTGGGGATGTTCACCTTGGCGATACGCGCCGCCTCAAGCACCGTCGTACCCGCGGGAACCTCCACATGCACGCCGTCGATGGTAAGCGGAATCATCTGTTCCATGTCTGTTCCTCCTCATGCGGACATTAGTTCTTGACGATGGCGCCGAAACGGCACTTCTCCATGCAGGAGCCGCACTTGATGCACTTGGCGCGGTCGATATGGTGCATTTCCTTGACCTTGCCGGTGATGGCATTGACCGGGCACACGCGCGCACAGGCCGTACAGCCGCGGCACTTGTCGGTGATCTCGTAGTTGAGCAGCTTCTGGCAGTGATGCGCGGGGCAGCGTTTTTCCTTGATATGTGCCTCGTACTCATCACGGAAATACTTGAGGGTGGACAGGACCGGGTTGGGCGCGGTCTGGCCCAGGCCGCACAGCGCGGTCGCCTTGATGTTTTCGGCCAGGGCTTCCAGCTTTTCGATGTCGCCCTCCTCGCCCTTGCCTTCCACGATGCGCTCCAGAATCTCCAGCATGCGGCGGGTGCCGATGCGGCAGGGGGTGCACTTGCCGCAGCTTTCATCCACGGTGAAGTCCAGGAAGAAGCGCGCGATATCCACCATGCAGTTGTCCTCGTCCATGACGATCATGCCGCCGGAGCCCATCATGGAACCGATGGCGGTAAGGGAATCATAATCGATGGCGATATCGAGGTAATCGGCCGGGATGCAGCCGCCGGAGGGGCCGCCGGTCTGCACGGCCTTGAACTTCTTGCCGCCGGGAATGCCGCCGCCGATTTTATAGATGATATCGCGCAGCGGCGTGCCCATGGGCACTTCGACCAGGCCGGTGTTGTTGATCTTGCCGCCCAGGGCGAACACCTTGGTGCCCTTGCTTTTTTCCGTGCCGATGGAGGCAAACCAGTCCGCACCTTTGAGGATGATCTGGGGAATATTGGCCAGGGTTTCAACGTTGTTGATGTTGGTGGGCTTGTCAAACAGTCCGCGCACCGCCGGGAACGGGGGCTTGGGCTTGGGCTCGCCGCGGCCGCCCTCGATGGAATGCATCAGAGCGGTTTCCTCGCCGCAGACGAATGCGCCCGCACCCAGGCGGATGAAGATATCAAAATCAAAACCGGAGCCAAAGATGTTCTTGCCCAGCAGGCCGTATTCACGGGCCTGATTGATGGCGATTTCCAGGCGCTTGACGGCGATGGGATACTCCGCGCGCACATAGATATAGCCCTCACTGGCGCCGATGGCATAGCCGCCGATGGCCATGGCTTCCAGCACGGAATGCGGGTCGCCCTCCAGCACGGAACGGTCCATAAAGGCGCCAGGGTCGCCCTCGTCGGCGTTACAGATCATGTATTTTTGATCCGCCTTGGAGGCGGCGGCAAACTGCCACTTCTTGCCCGTGGGGAAACCCGCGCCGCCGCGGCCGCGCAGGCCGGACTTGAGCACCTCGCTGATGACCTGCTCGGGGGTCATTTCGGTGAGCACCTTGGCCAGCGCTCTGTAGCCGTCAAAGGCGATGTATTCATCAATGTTTTCGGGATCGATCACGCCGCAGTTGCGCAGCGCAAGGCGCATCTGGGGACGGTAAAAGTCGATGTTGTCCAGCGTGACATGCTGCTCCTCATCGGCCTTTTCCTTGTAGACCAGATGCTGCACGATGCGGCCCTTGAGCAGGTGCTCGGAAACGATTTCATCCACATCATCGGGACGGATGCGGCTGTAGAAGGTGCCTTCCGGGTAGACGATCACCACGGGGCCCGCCTCGCACAGGCCGAAGCAGCCCGTGCGGACCACCTTGACCTCCCTGTCCAAACCGTTTTTGGCGATCTGCTCTTCAAAACGCTTGATCAGCTCGGCAGATCCGCTCGAAGAACAGCCTGTACCGCCGCAGACCAGCACATGTGCGCGAAAAAGATCCATGTTCGTTCCTCCTTAGCGTTCTGTTCTCATTCGCCTTCCGCGGCGCCGATGGTGTACTCCTGCACAGGACGGCCGTTAACGATGTGCTCAGCCACGATGCGCGGCACCATGTCCGGGTTCACACGCACGTAGGTCACCTTTTCCTTACCGGGCATGATGACGTCCAGCATGGGCTCCAGACGGCACATACCGATGCACCCGGTCTGGGAAACGGTCACGTTCTGCAGGTTGCGCTTTTGAATTTCCTCAAGAAATTTGAGCATCACGGGACGCGCGCCGGCCGCGATGCCGCAGGTGGCCATGCCCACCACCACGCGCACGGCGTCGTCGCCCTCCTTGCGCATGGCTACTTTTTCAAGAGTCCTTTGGCGGATCGCCTCAAGTTCAGCCAGGGATTTCATAAATCAGGACACCTCCAAAATCGGTTTGAATTCTTCGTCAATGCTTTCCTTGATCCAGGCGGCCACCTCCGGCTCGGCCAGGCTCACGCCTCCAAGCGCCTCGCGGACCTGCCGCGTGTCAAAAAGGGCCTCTTTTTTAGGCGCGAATGCCTGGAACACAAAATCCGGAGTTTCGGGATTGAGCACAATCAGCGTAACCAGCGAATCGCAGATCTCCCCCATGGGGATGCAGTCGATGTTGGACAGGTCAAAGGATGCGTGAATCCAGGTTCCTTTTCCAATCTCGCTTTCAATGCCAAAAGTCCCGCCCGCCATCTCCGCGCTCTGCTTGAGCATGGGAATGCCCAGCCCCACTTTGCGCGTGGTGCGCGTGGTGGTGAAGGGATCGGTCACCCGTGCCAGAAAGTCCGGCGCCATGCCGCATCCGTCATCGCGGACGGAGAAGGTCAGAACCCGGTTTTCATTCACCGTAAAGGTAACCGTCACCAGCGCCGCGCCCGCGTTGATGCTGTTTTGGACGATGTCCAGAACATGCATGCTCAAATCGCGCATGGGCTGCTCAGGAGGCGCGGTACTTGGCCAGAATGTCCGGAATGTCCTCCGGCGTCAGGCGGCCGAATACCTCGTCGTTTATCATCATGACGGGCGCCAGGCCACACGCGCCCAGGCAACGGGTTGCCTGCACGGTGAAGCGTCCGTCCTTGCTGGTCTGTCCAACCTCAACGCCCAGCTCGCTGCACAGCTTATCCAGCACCTTTTGTGAGCCTTTCACATAGCAGGCAGTGCCCAGGCATACGCCGCACACGTACTCGCCCTTGGGCTGCAGCGAAAACTGCGAATAGAACGTGGCTACGCCGTATACCTCGCTGAGCGTAACGCCCAGCCCGTCCGCGATGATCTCCTGCACATCGAGCGGGACACAGCCAAAGATGTTCTGTGCCGCCTGCAGCACAGGCATCAGCGCGCCCTTTTGCTCCCGGTGTTCCCGGATGACCTGCGCCAGCTTCTCATATTTCTCGTTATGATTGGACATGGCAGCCTAAGACCTCCTCTGTTTTAATTGCGGGCAAAAGACGATGCCCTCCGAATACGCAACGCATATAGTTTACCATATCACAAACCGAATTGCATCACGTTTTTGCGAAAATTGATAAATTTTTATTGATCCAGTTTATTCCAAAAGAAAATCTTCGGATATGGCCCTGAAAATAGAAAAGCCGCCTCTTGAGAAAAGCGGCTTATAAATATCGTTATTGTCCGGGAGCTGCACCCTTCCGAGGCACGCTTTTGAAACGAATTAATTCGCCTCGTTTACCCCGCCTGAATGCTTTGCGCTTCGCAGTCGGCCACTTTCCGCCACCGTCCCGCCAGATCCGCCATCCAACCGGCCACATCCATTCCGTAGGCGCGGCGCAGGGCATCCGAGGCCAGCACATCTCCCGCCGGTCCATCCGCCGTTACACACCCATGGTCCAGCAGCACCGCGCGCGTGCCGTAGCGCAAAGCCAGGCTCAGCTCATGCACCACGGAGATCACGCACCGCTCCCCTTCCGCCATCCACTGTCCGATCAATTCAAACAGCTGTTTTTGGTACACCAGATCCAGATGATTGGCCGGTTCATCCAGCAGGAGCACCCGTGGCTCCTGGGCCATGGCCTGCGCCAGAAAGGCGCGCTGAAGCTCACCTCCGGACAGCGTTTGCACATTGCGCCCGCGCAGGTTCCACAGGCCGGTCATGTCCAGGGCACGGCGCACCGCCTCCTGACCGTCCGGGTCCTGCGAGCGAAAAAAGCCGCGCGTGTGCGCGTAGCGGCCCATGGTCACCAATTCCTCAACGGTGAATGCATAGCCAGCGGCATGCGTCTGCGCCAGCACGCCCACAGCCCGTGCAAAGGCCCTGGGTTTCCATCTGCGGGCGTCGCGGCCCTCCAGCAGCACACTGCCCCGATAGACCGCACACTGGGCCACAGCTGCCAGCAAAGTGGATTTCCCTGCGCCGTTGGGCCCGATCAGCATGATCCACTCACCCTGATTCGCCGTAAAAGATACGTCCCGCACGGCGTCGCCGCTCTCGTAGGCGACGGTGAGTCCCTTTACTTCCAGCACAGCCAGCGCCTCCTGAAAAAGATCACCACAAACACCACCGCTCCCACCAGCGAGGTGACCACACCGATGGGCAGTTCAATGGGACTGACCACCGTGCGCGCCAGCAGATCCGCCAGCATGAGAAAAATGGCTCCCATGAACACAGACAGCGGCAGTACACGGCGGTGATTGGCCCCGATGAACAGCCGTGCCGCATGCGGCACGATCAGCCCCACAAAGCCGATGCTGCCTCCCACGGATACGCATACGCCGATCAGCGAAGCCACGCACACCAGCACCCCCAGCTTGACCGGTCCCACCGCCACGCCCATATGGCGCGCCGCGTCCTCACCCAGCGAAAAGGCGTTGAGTTCGTCCGCACGGGAAAGCAGCACGCCGCCAAAAACCGCCAGCGCAGCCAGCAGCACCAGCGTCTCCGTGTACCCTGCACCCGAGAGCGAGCCCATGGTCCAGAAGGTGATGGAGCGCAGCTTTTCCCCCGAAAAGGCGGTGAGCAGGCTGATAATGCTGGTGACAAACATGCTCAGCACCACGCCCATGAGGATGATGGTCTGCGTGCTCATTCCCCGGTCCGCCGCATAGGCCAGCGAAAGAATCAAAATCAGCGACCCCAGCGCAAACAGCATGGCCATCACCATAGTGCCTGCAAAGGGCAGGCCGGGAAAGGAAATGCCCAGCAGCAGCGCCGTCACCGCGCCCAGCGAGGCGCCTGCACTGACGCCTAATGTGGACCCGTCCGCCAAAGGGTTGCGCAGTAGCCCCTGCATGGCCGCGCCGCACAGTGCCAGCGCGCCGCCGCACAGCGCCGTGGCCAGCACGCGCGGCAGACGCACACCCAGAATGATCGTGCGGGAAATGCCCTGGGGCAGTTCCAGCCCCCACATGGCATTCCAGATAACCGCCGCTGTGTCCCCGATGGGGACGGCCACGCTGCCCAGCGATACGCACAGGCACAGCGTGGCCGCCGTCAGCAGACACAGCACGGCGTATCCGTACCAGGGGAGCCCCCCGGACGGGCGGACTGCACGCCTCATGCCGCAGGCTGCGCGGCCTCATCCGCACCATAGACAAAGTCGAACAGATCCTGCGCCGCATCCAGCAGGCGCGGGCCGGGACGGGAGGTCATATCCGCGTCGGCATTGTAAACCGCACCGTTCTTGACGGCTTTCAGATCCTGCCATCCCTCGCGGGACATGATTTCCTCCACGGGCTGCTCGCCCTCGCCGTAATATGCCGCGGTGGTCACGATGTAGTCCGGGTCGCGCGCAAGCACCTGCTCCTGCGAGATCTCGGCCCAGCCGCTCACGTCGGCGAAGGCGTTGGTCAGACCCACGATTTGCGCCAGCTCGTCCAGGAAGGTATCCGCGCCGCTGGTCCACAGGCCCCACTCCAGGGGAGAAACCTCGAAGTACACGGTCTTTCCGGTATCCTCAGCCTTTTCCCGGAGCGCGTCAAAGCCCTCCTGCATCTGGGACGAGAGTGCGGCAGCCTCTTCCTGCTTGCCCGTCAGCTCGCCCAGCATGGCGATGGCATCATACACGCCCGCCAGGTTCTGCGCATCGGAAATGACAACCCGCACACCGGCTGCCTCCAGCGCTTCCACCTGCTCGACCGTCTGGGCCATTTTGCTCATGACGATCACATCGGGCTCCAGCGCCAGAATCTGTTCAATATTGGTCTCCGCGCCGCTGTTGACGCTGGGCAGTTCCAGCACGGCTTCGGGATAGTTGCAGTATTCGCCGCGGCCCACCAGCACCTCTTCCGCGCCAAGAGCGTAAAGAATTTCGCAGTCGGCGGGATTGAGGGCGATCACGCGGGTAGCGGGTGCATCCAGCGTGATTTCACGGCCTGCCATATCGGTCAGCGCGAGGCCCTCTGCCAGAGAGGCCGGGGCGGCCAGCGCAAACACGAGCGCCGAGATCAGGGACAGGATCTTTCGGGTTTTCATGGGTTCGATTCCTCCTTTGTGTTTTTGCACAAATGAATCGCGGGAAAACGCAAAAACCGCGCCATTCCGTTGACAGGATGGCGCGATCAAAAGACGCGGCTTTCGCCAGGCTTTCATAGCATGTTCCATCCCGGGGATCACGGTGTAAACAGGTCTCCCGACTTGACTTCATCCTACTTGGACGCCTTCCCGCTCGCGCAGTGGCCGGAAGCGGCCGGTAGGGCCATAAGCCCGCGGCGCTTCCCTGTCCTTTCGTCCGTTTCACGGTTCCCGGGTGAGTCTGGAAATCGCATCCAGTTCCCATGACGGAGGCAATCGTCTCCGCCGCGTGTTTCCACGCAGATACACCGGCTATTCACTTGTAACTGTATTATACGGCATGCGCCTCACCGCGTCAAATGCCGTTTTGGGGTATCTGGCGGCCGTCCAGCGCCCTGAGCAGGCGCATTACATCCCGCGCCGTAGGATGTGTGTCCAGTGAAAAGGTGCGTTCCTGTATATCCTCCAGGCGGTGCGCATCGCTGGAGTGGATGACAAAGCGACCCTTTGTTGCATAGGCCGGACAGGGGACGCCTGGATAGACCTCCACGACCGGATAGTCCGGCAGAAAGGGCATCAGGCCCAGCGCACCGATCATGCCGTTGCTGCCGCGGTTGATATGCGCAGGCACAGGCACGCCCCCAAAGGCGCGGACAAGCGCACAGACCTCTTCCACGCTGAGGTCCGTGGCGTTAATGAGCAGCTTTTCCAGCGTCCCGGAGGGACTGTCATCCGCTCCGATGATGATCTGGTTGCCAAACAGGGCCGGCTGGTTTTGCACCTGCGGCAGGTGGGCATAGACAGCTTCCCCCGCAGCGAGTGCCTCCGGCACGGAGGAAAAATAGCCCAGGATGTGCACCTCCTCCCGGCTGGTGATCTCCATGCCGGGAATGACCTGCACGCCGTAGGCCTCGCCCGCCGCCATGGCCTCCGGCGTGTTGCGGGCGGTGTTGTGGTCGGTAAGCGCAATCACGTCCAGCCCTTTTACCCGCGACATGCCCACCAGGTTCCAGGGGGTCATGTCGTCATCGGCACAAGGAGACAGGCAGCTGTGAATGTGCAGGTCGCAGCAGGCCGCCATCTCACTCCGCGGGCGGCAGCACGCCCGCCTGCCCCATGAGCACGCTGACCTCATAGGCCGTCTTGCCGGTGGCGAGCACGGGCATGTCCTCCTCCTGCGCCTTTTTGAGCGAGGCAGGTTCGGCCTCCACGCCTTCCACCAGAATGACGCACGCCATTTCCATCAGCACCGCCACGGCAATCACATTCACGTGCGTCTGTACCGTGCACCAGGCCATGCCCTGCTTGCCATGCGCCAGCACCCAGCTGAGCAGATCACAGGTATAGCCGCAGGTGATTTCCGCATCCAGCGGAGCGCTGTCGTTGAGGCTTCTGGCGCCGATCAGGTCCATCAATTCCCGTACCGTCATACGTTCATTCCCCTATTCTCTGGTTGTTTTGGCCAGCTCCACCATCTTCTGCGCCATGACCTTGAGCTGTTCCTTGAGGATGTGGATGCAGTCCATCTCGTTGCAGTAGCCCCGCACAATATCCTCGGCAAAGGTACGGCAGGTGGGGCTTCCGCAGCTTCCGCAGTCATAGCCGGGAAGCCTGCGCACGATGTCCTCCATCTGCTCCATCTTGCGCATGGCTTCCACGATATCGTCGTCCAGACGCATGGCGCTGTTGGCGGAGATGTGTTTATCCGCCAGAAGATTGTACTTGGTCAGGTAGGAGGTGCGCACGCGCTCGTCGGGGTGGGTGATATCGCATCCGCGCATCAGCGCCCGGACCGCTCCGCGCGCCACATAGGTATTCTCAAAGGTGAGCGGACCGCCCACGCATCCGCCCGTACAGGCCGCGCCCTCAAAAAAGACCAGATCCGGCAATTTATCGTTTTCAATTTCCTCCAGCACACGGATGACGTTTTCAATCCCGTCCACACTCATGCTGTGTTCGGGGCATACCGCTGCCGCCTCGCCGCCGCTGCTGGCCCAGCCCACACCATACGCGGTGGCACGGGCAGGATGCGCCGCGTCCACGGGGCTTGACTTGATGTGGCTGGAGAGCAGGCCGTAGATTTCCAACATGGAGATGGCTCCGTCCACGGCGGAGGTCTCATGTCCGATGGGGTTGCGGATGGCCGTTACCTTGGCCGCGCAGGGCGTGATGAAAAAGCACCCGACCTCCTCCGGATTTGCGTCATGCGCGCGGCAGAACTCGCGGCGGGCGACCATGGCGGCCACCTCCATGGGCTGGCGCACGTCGATGATGTGTGGAATCAACTCCGGAAAGCGCACACGGATCAAACGCACGATGGCCGGGCACGCCGACGAGATGACGGGGTAGCGGTCGCGCCCCATGCCCCGCATGCGCTCACGGATGGCGCGGGTGACGATGTCCGCTCCCTCTGCCACCTCGAACACGTCATCAAACCCCATTTTCAGCAGCCCCTCCAGCACCTGTGAGGCGCTGATGAGGTGTTTGAATTGCCCGTAAAGCGAGGGCGCAGGCAACGCGATCTTATACTTGAAGCGGTTGATGCTGGCCAGCGGATCGGTCTGGGCGTATTTGGCGTGGTAATCGCACACGCGGATGCATTCGCCACAGTCGATGCAACGCTCGTTGATGATATGCGCCCGTCCGCCGCGCACGCGGATGGCCTCCGTGGGACATCGCTTGAGGCAGTTGGTGCAGCCCTTGCATTTTTCCTTGTCCAGGCGAACGGAATGGAAAAACTTCTGGTCCATGGCTCATTCCTCCGAAACAGGCCGCGCGCTATTTCAGCCTGAATTCCATCTGTATGGTGGTGCCCACGCCCGGCTGGCTTTCAATGGAGAAGCCGTCGGCGTTGCGGCGCATATTCGGCAGGCCCATGCCTGCGCCAAAGCCCAGGTCGCGCGCCTCCTCGCTGGCGGTGGAGAAGCCCTCCTGCATGGCTTTGTCAATATCCGCAATGCCGGGGCCCACATCCCTGGAGATCAGCACGATGTGCTCCGGATTCATCTCCATGGTGAGCTGTCCGCCCAGGCTGTGGATGATCAGGTTCAGCTCGGCTTCGTAACTGGCGACCGCCACGCGCCGGAGTATCGCACTGTCCACACCGAGCTGCTTGAGCTTGCGCTTGATGCTGGCGGAGGCGTCACCGGCGGTTTCAAACTCGCCTTTGTGCACGTCATAGGTATTGGTAAGCAGGCTCATTCGTACCCTTCCCTTCACGCATGAGCGCCGGTGCGCTCGTTGGTACCGCGGATCCCTGCCATGTACATCAGCCCGCAGGCGGTATAGGTGGTGTGTTCCGTCGCCAGCACCACGATGCCCAGGTCCCTTGCCTCCTCCAGAATTTCCTCCGAGGGCACCTTTCCCCGCGCAAAGACCACACAGTGAATATCCAGCATTTCGGCCGTGCGCATCACGTGAATGTTGGTGAGTCCCGTAATGAGCACCGTCTTGTCCTTGACAAAGGCCAGCACATCGCTCATCAGATCGCTTCCGCAGGCGCTCTTGACCTCCTGGTCCAGCTTATCCTCGCCGCAAAGCACCCGCGCATCCAGCACGGGAATCAGCTCCCGGATCGTCATGTGGGATCGACCTCCTATGTATTGCCGAGCGCATCATATACGCCCTTAAGATGGTTCAGGGTGGAAAGCGTCTGCCGCTTAAGCTTCATGCTGAAGGTGGCGTCGCTGTCGGCGGCGTCCAGCGTTTCCAGAAACGAAGCGTAGTCCTCAAAGCAGGCGATGAGCCCCTCCACGGTCTGATGTCTCGGTGCGGAAAACCGCTGTTGCAGCCTCAAAGAGACGGTGCTCACCTGCTCCCCCAGCCCGTTTAGCAGCTGCGCCGCTTCCTCGCCGGACATTTCCTGCCGGTCCATGGCCACGCTGGCTTCCTGCAAATTGGCCACCAGATCATTGGCGTGCGCAAAGGCCGCCTCCAGAATATCCAGCTGTCCCTTCATACCTTTCATCAAAAGATGCAGGGCAGGCAGATCGATCTGGTAGAGGTAGGAATCCACGGAATGCGCCTCGCTGAGCTGCTCGCGCACAGCCTGTGCATCCTCCCGCGAGGGATAGACGGCAGCCAGCGTGCGGTACCGCCCATCATGCCACACATACCCTGCCGCACCGCGTTTCACGAATTGCTGCCCCAGCTCCTGCGCGGCCGTTTCGCTTTCAAAAGCGCCCAGCTGCAGCGCATACCATGTGGCGGATGGCAGCGTGATTTCCCGCTCCTCCACGGTCTCGTCAAAGTAAGCGTCGGTGGGAATCGGCGTGGCGGTAGCAGCCGGCTCAATGGTCAGATCCCCGCCGCGTGATACCACCCCGGAGATGACCACCACCGCCGACAAAAACAACAGCAGGTAACTCAACCACTTGCCCGGCTCCCGCTGGCGGGGATAAACGCGCTTGCCTGTCTGCATATGCCCAACCTCCCGCATACCGTATCGCAATACGATATGCCACCGGGGCCACAGGTATGAAAGGTTGCGCTTAAGGCCGGATTCTGTTACCATGAGCTTGTTCCTATTATACCGAACGGAGGCCGAATATGCAATATCATCTGGATACCATTCCCGTTTGGGAAGCGATGGAGCAAAACACAGCCTGTCCGCTCTGCGCGCTGTATCGCCGGGTGGAAGCAAGCGAAATCGAGCGCAGCCTGGGCGGCAGCGTAATGGAGCCTGACGCGCGCATCCGCGTGAACGAAAAGGGCATTTGCGCCCGGCACCACGGGCAGCTCTTCGCTATGCAAAACCGCCTGGGGCATGCGCTGCTGGTCGATTCGCATACCAAGGAGCTGCTCAAAAAGCTGGAGGGGCTGGAAAAACGCGCCGCCTCCTGTGAGAAGCGCGGCCTTTTCGGCGGCGGAGACGGACTGGAGGGAGTTGCGCGCGAGCTGGAGGACATGTGCCATACATGCGTCATATGCGGCGATATTCAGAGCCACATGGAGCGTTACTTCTATACCTTTCTGCATCTGTGGAAAACCGACGCGGCATTCCGTGAGAAATGGCAGGCATCCCGCGGCGTGTGCCTGCCCCACGCGGCAGACCTGCTTTTTCGCGCGCAAAAACACCTGAGCGGCTCTGCCCGGCGGGATTTCGCCACGAGCCTGCTTTCGCTGGTAAAGGCCAACCTTGTGCAGGATGAAAAGGACCTGGAATGGTTCACCCTCAAGTTTGACTACCGCAACCAGCAAAAGCCCTGGGGCAACAGCCGTGACGCGCTGGAACGCACCGTGAACCGGCTGCGTGGTTTTTGCGTAGGTGGAGGGGAAACGCAGGAATAAGCGTCTTTTCGATCCGCGCCTTTCCGTGTAAAAGGCGCGGATATTTTAATGGTTTATTTGTTTAACTATTGACATTCAGAATCGTCTCTGTTACAATGATGACAGGACCAAAAATGACAGACATGCCTTGTACATCGCAAGAACCGAGGTGCATCTATGCGTACTTGTATCTGCTCTCCCTGCGGCATCCTTGGATACGGATTTCCCCAAGAATCGTTCCAGCGGGCGCTGGCGGAAAAGCCGGACGCCATCGTGGTGGATGCGGGATCGACGGACGCCGGGCCGCACAAGCTGGGTGCAGGCGTGGCCATTGTAAGCCGGATGGCTGCGAAAAAGGATCTTCGGCTGCTGATGCAGGGCGCGCGGGAACTTGATATTCCGCTTGTGATCGGCTCCGCAGGTGGGTCCGGCGCGCACATCCATACGGAGTGGACCCTGTCCATCATCCGCGAGCTGTGCGACGAAATGGATTGGCACCCCAAGACCGCCGTAATCTGGGCCGATATTTCTAACGAGGTCATTCTGGATGCCATGGCGCAGGGCCGAATCGAAAAAATGAGCGAAAACGTGCCGGATCTCACGCCCGAAACCCTGACCCAGACCAACGGCGTGGTGGCTCAAATGGGCATGGAACCCGTATTGGATGCGCTGGACAGGGCGCAGATCATCATCTGCGGCCGGGCGTACGATCCTGCGCCCTTTGCGGCCGTGGGCGTAAAGCGTGGGCACGATGCGGGGCTTGCCTATCACCTGGGCAAGATTCTGGAATGCGGCGCGCTATGCTGCGAGCCGGGTACCACGAAGGATTGCATGCTGGGCGTTCTGGAAGATGACGGCTTTGTGGTGTACCCCGCCGCCCCCTCGCGCCGATGCACCAGCGTAAGCGTCGCCGCGCATACCTTCTACGAAAAGGATCATCCCTACCTGCTGCACGGCCCCGGCATGCTGCTGGATTTAAGTGCGTGTACCTTTACCGAACTTGATGGCGGCCGGGTCCGGGTAACGGGCAGCCGGCTGATTCCCCAGCCCTATACGCTGAAGCTGGAGGGAGCGCGACCGGTGGCGTACCGTACCTTTGTGCTGGCGGGCATCCGCGACCCGCTGCTGATCTCCCGGCTGGAGGAAGTGGAACGCGAGGTGGTGCGCGGCGTGCACGCCTACTATGCGGACATACCTCCTGAAAGCTATCAAATTCACTTTTATCATTACGGCATCGATGCGGTGATGGGCGCATGCGAACCCTGCCGGGATCTTCCCCATGAGGTGGGCCTGATGTTTGAGGTGATCGCGCCCAATCAGGAGCTGGCAAATGCCATCTGCGCCACAGTGCGGTCCTCCTACCTGCATTTCGGCTACGAGGGGCGCAAGTCCACCGCCGGAAATCTGGCCTTCCCCTTTGCGCCAAGCGACGTGCCCTTCGGACCGGTATATGCGTTTTCCGTCTATCACCTGCTGAAGGTGCCAAACGGGCGCGACCTGTTCCCCATCGAGCTTGTGGAGGTGTGAGGGCATGCGGCTGTACGAACTGGCGAAAGTGCTTCGCAGTAAAAACAGCGGTCCCTATGAAATTACGCTGGACATTCTCTTTGACGACCCTGAAAAGTACCGCCGGGTGGTGGACAGCGGATGCATTACGCGCGAAAGTGTGGCACAGCTCTACCACCTGGCGCCGGAGCGCATTTTGGAATTTGTCCGCTATGATGCGGCGTTGGGGATCAAAATCACCTATTTGCGCGACGTGCCCTCCGGCACCGTGGGCGACCGCGATGTGTACGGCGCGCAGCAGCACGCCCCGCTGATGGATATCGACATTCCATGAACAAGAAGGAGGAATGCAGAATGCAACGCACCAACCCCTCGCGCCTGCAAACCGGCCTGCGCCGACTGCGGCTGGACTGGGTGCTTTATGCGCTGCTTTTGCCGACGCTGGTCTACTTTGTCATCTTCCGGGTGATTCCCATCTGGAACATGCGGCTGGCTTTCTATAACTTCAGCGGCCGCAGCGCCTGGACGTGGGCGGGACTCAAATACTTTGAGATGATGTTCGGCTCCCCCCTGATGAAGGACATTCTGCTCAACACGCTCATCATCAGCCTGATGAAGTATGTGCTGCTGTTTCCCTTCTTTCCGCTGTTTGCCATTCTGCTGTCGGAAATGCGTTTGGGCCGCCTGCGCAAATTTACGCAGGTCGTCAGCTACCTGCCGCACTTCCTCTCCTGGGTGGTGATTGCGGGCATCTGGATCAGCTTTCTTGCCAAAACCGGCGCGGTGAACCAGATTCGCGGTCTCTTTGGCCTCACCCCCATCGACTACATGACCGACAAGGGTTCCATCCGCTGGGTGCTGTTCTTCTCCGAGGGCTGGCGCTCGCTGGGATGGGATTCCATCATCTACTTCACCACCATTCTTGGCATCAGCCCATCCCTGTATGAGGCGGCGGACATCGACGGAGCCACGCGCTTTCAGATGGTGCGCTACATCGTGCTGCCGGCGCTGGTGACGCCGATGGTGACGATGTTCATCCTCAACCTGGGCTTTTTCCTCAATGCCGGCTTTGACCAGGTGCTCAACTTTACCAACGCGGCGGTCAACAGCTCCATTGAGATTCTGGATACCTACATCTACAGCATCGGCATCGGCCAGGGGCAGTACTCTCTGGCCACGGCGGTGGGACTGGTCAAGGGCGTGTTCGGCGTGATGCTGGTGCTTCTCACTCACGTGACCAGCAAGCGCCTCACCGGCACGGGCGTGTGGTAAGGAGGCGGAAGCGATGAAAAAACGCGGGCGCTTTACCCTCGGACAGTTGCTATTGAGCGCCGTGATGGTGCTTCTGGCGCTGACAATGCTGATCCCCATGCTCAATATTCTGGCCAAGTCCTTCTCCGACCCGGCGCTGTCGCCTTCCATGAGCGGCCTTCGCGTGATTCCGGCGGGATTCAGCACCGTGAATTACGACATCGTTTTTTCCAACAAAGTGATTCTGCCCACCCTGTGGAATTCCATCTTCATCACCGTGGTGGGCACGGCCATCAACATCCTGCTGACCACCAGCGCCGCCTATGTGCTGATTCAGCCGGGTCTGATGTTTAAAAAGATCATCATGACCTTCCTGATTGTGATGATGCTCTTCGACCCGGGACTGGTGCCCGAATATCTGCTGGTAAAGCAGCTGGGACTGATCGGCAGCCAGTGGTCGGTCATTCTGGTCACGTCGGTGAACGTGTACTACCTGATTATCATGATGCGCTATTTCCAGGCTGTTCCCATGGATATCTACGAAGCCGCGCGCATCGACGGGGCGGGCCATGTGCGCATGATCTTTTCCATGGTGTTTCCGCTGGCCAAAAGCGGCATTGCCACCATTACCATGTTCTACGCCGTGGTGCGCTGGAACGAATACTTCAAGGCCAGCATTTACCTGACGGAGAAAGCCAAAACCACCCTGCAGGTGATCCTGCGTCAGTTTGTTGTATTGGGGGATACCGTTTCGCTCATCGGCGCGCAAAACATCATGGACTACAACGAACTGGCCCGAATCGACTATGGCGCATTGAAGGCAGCCACCATCGTGATTGCCATTGTGCCCATTCTGCTGCTCTACCCCATCGTGCTCAAATTCTATACCCGCGACGTCATGGCGGGCAGCGTAAAGGAATAACCCATCGTACCCAATGGCTGCGGATTCAGCCAAAACCATAAATCAAGGAGGAAACCCGAATGAAAAAATGGCTCGCGCTTCTTCTCGCCGCCGCTCTGGTGCTGATGAGCACCGCCGCCGTTGCCGAAATCGGCACAGCGGATGCACCCGTTCCTGTATCCATCCTCATCAAGGACGTATCGCCCGATGACGCCGATACCATCGCCGTGGTGGACGCAATTGAAAAAGGCATGGCCGCGCAGGGCAACTATGTGGACATCACCATTCTGGAAGCGCCTGCCGGCACCTATGTGGAAGTGGTTCCGCTAGCGTTCCGCACGGGCGAAATCAACCCCGATATCATCTTTTTCCAAGGCAACACCGATACCCCCGTGGTGGCCGAGGCCCTTCTGGAGGACCTGACCCCTTATGTGGAAGGCAGCACCTATGTAAAAAACCTCATGGGTGAGCATTCCAAGGCGCGTATGGCCAGCTCTCCCTATCTGCTGTGGCTGGCGCCGGCCAAGTTCTCCGCGCCCGTCATCCGCGGCGACTTCCTTGACCAGGCTCCCTCCAAGGACGCCTTCCTGGCCGATCCCACCCCCGAAGCCTACGCCACGCTGCTCAAGGAGCTCATGGATGCCGGCGTGGTCAAGTTTGGCACCACGGTGGACGGCGGTCTGGCCCGTCTGGACAGCATCTTCAACCATGCTTTCGGCGTGACCGGCACCCTGATGCAGCAGGAGGACGGCAAGTACGTCTATTCCATGGTGACCGAACAGGAGAAGAACAAGCTGGCCTTCTACGCCCAGCTCTACGCCGACGGCATTCTGGATGCCGACTACATCACCAAGGCATGGGATACCATGGAGCAGGCCTTCTATGAGGGCGACTGCGCGATGATCGCCGGCACCGCGGGCGATGTGATTCAGGTGTATAACACCAAGATGGTGCAGACCATGGGCGAGGACGCCGAGCTGGTGGCCCTGCCTCCGGCCAAGGGCATCGGCCAGGCGTTCCAGTCCATCGATGTGACCAAGGAGGAGCGCGGCTTTGCCATCAATGCCACCATCGAGCAGAATGTGAAGGACGCCGCTTTTGCCATTCTGGACTACATGGCCAGCCCCGAAGGCCGCATGATTGACAAGCTGGGCGTGGAGGGCGTTCACTACACCGTGGAAGACGGCGTGATTACCTTCACCGATGCCTGGGGCGGCTACTGGGCGCGCTTCTTCCCCACCGTGGACGGCCTGCCCGAGGACCTGAAACTGGCCACCCCCGTGCTCAGCACCCCCGCTGCCGACAGCCTTGCGCTGGGCGCTGAATACTACTATAATGACGTCAACGTGATCATTCCCGATAAGCTGCAGCCCCAGCTGGCCGCGGTCACCTCCATCTACACCGAGTACGCCAACGAAATCGTGCGCGGCGTGCGCCCCGTGGATGACTTTGCCGAGATGGTGGAGAAGTTCAACGCCGCCGGCGGTGACGCGCTGACCGAATACGTCAACTCCGTGCTGCAATAACCCATGATTTCAGGGGGAACGGGGCCTTCCCCGTTCCCCTTTTTTCAGCGAAGGAGGCTGTATGGCCTTGGAACCCATGGCGTATGTACAAAAAATCTACGCGGGCTTTTTGGGCATGAACATCGGCATCCGCCTGGGAGCGCCGGTGGAGCCCGCCCTGTGGAGCTACGAACGCATCCGCGATACCTACGGCGATATCCGCGGCTATGTGAAGGACTACAAGCATTTTGCCGCCGACGACGACGCCAACGGCCCGGTGTTTTTTCTGCGCGCGCTGGACGATCATGCCGGCGAGCCCACGGCGCAGGCTGTAGCGGAGGCCTGGCTCAACTACGCGCGCGAGGGCGTTGGCCTGTACTGGTGGGGCGGATACGGCATCAGCACCGAGCACACGGCCTACCTCAATCTGAAAAACGGCGTGCCCGCCCCGCAGTCCGGCAGCGTCCGCCAAAACGGCAAGACTCTGGCCGAGCAGATCGGCGGCCAGATTTTCATTGATACCTGGGGCCTGGTGGCGCCCGCCGACCCGGCGCGGGCGGCACGGTACGCCAGGGCCGCCGCCTCCGTCAGCCACGACGGCGAGGGCCTCAACGGCGCGGCCTTTATTGCCGCATGCATCTCCAAGGCGTTTGAAACGGCCGACATCGACGCCATCATGGATGCGGGCCTTGCACAGATTCCGCGGGAGAGCGTCTATGCCGCCGTGGTGGAAGCTGTGCGCGCTTTCCACCGCGCCAATCCCGATGACTGGCGCGCCTGCCGCGCGATGCTGGAGGCCGAGTGGGGCTATGACCGCTACGGCGGGGTGTGCCACATCATCCCCAACGCCGGCGTCTGCGCGCTGGCTATGTGCTACGGCGCGGGCGACTTCGCGCGTACCGTCGAGATCGCCACCATGTGCTCGTGGGATACGGACTGCAACGCGGGCAACGTGGGCACCATTCTGGGCGTTGCGTGCGGCCTGGAGGGCCTGCCCGCGCATTACCGCGACCCCATCAACGACGAAATCGTCCTGTCGGGCATTTCCGGCTACCTGAACATTCTGGACATTCCCAGCTATGCCTGGGAGCTGGCCCGCTGGGGTTACCGCATGCGCGGCGAGCCCGTGCCGGAGGAGGTTTCCGGCCGTGTGCGCGAGGGCGAGGTGTACTTTGACTTTTCCCTGCCGGGAAGCACCCACGGCCTGTGCTTTGCCTGCGACGTGCCGACCTGCGCAAGGCTCCGGGACGGATCGGTACTTCTGGACCGGATGGTGCGGGGGCAGAAGGCAAAGCTGTTTTACAAGCCCTTCTGGCGACGCGCCGATTTCAGCGACGAGCGCTACATGCCGGTCTTTTCGCCCAGGGCCTACCCCGGCCAGCAGGTGGAAATGCGCCTGCGCTATGAGAAGCTCGCGGGCGAGCTGTTGATTCTCACCCCTTATGTGCGAAACAGCCTTTCGGGCGCGGAGATTTCGCTTTCCCCCACGCTGCTGGATGCGTCCGACGCGGATGTGGCGCTGCGCTTTGTCCTGCCCGAGGTAGACGGTGGGCTGATCGACGAAATCGGCGTGCGGATCGAATCCGCCGCGCCGGGAAAATTCGCTCTGTCCGGCACGCTCCGCCCCACGCTTCTGCGTATCTGGGGTCCGGCCTGCTACACCCTTCGCCCCGATTTGCTGAAAAAAGAATTTGGCAGCGTGATTCCCTTCTCCCACAACCACGGCGCATGGGATCTGGAAGGCGGACGCCTCACCCTCTTATGCGAAGAGGAAGCGCAGGCCTTCACCGGCAATTACTTCATGCGAAACTGCCAGCTGGAGGCGCACATTACGCCGCGCAACGGCACGCAGGCGCTGGTCGCCCTGCGGGCGCAGGGCGCGCGGCGCGGATACTATGCAGGGCTGTATGGTGCGGGGTGCGCAGCCATTATGGTCATGCACGAGGGCGAAATGCGCCTGCTGGCGCAGATGCCGCTGGACTGGGTGCTGGACCGGGAATACACGCTTCACCTACGAGCCCAGGGCGACCGGCTGACCCTGACCGTGGACGGGAAAACCCTGGAAGCCACCGACGGCTCCCTGGCCTACGGCATGGCGGGATACGCCATGTTTGCCATGGGCCGCGCCGATTTTGGCGACCTGACCATACGCGAGTTCACATCCGATGAGGAGGAATAAGGCATGCTGACCCGACAGGAGCTATTGCAAAACCCTGACCTTTACCGCGACAAGGCGCGCGGCGCGCTGATCGGCCTGGCCATTGGCGACAGCTTCGGCGACGCTTCGCGCAAGCCGGAAAACCAGATGGCTTATGGCTTTACCACGGATTTCAACAAGGGAGCCAGCTGGTCCACCGACGATACGGAGTTTGCCATGCTCACCGCGCAGATTTTGATCGAATCCGGCGGCAGGCCCACCAGCGACTGTGTGGTGGACGCATGGCTCAAGCACGTGGCCACGCAGGACGAGCTCAAGCGGGGCGGCGCAAGCGAATTTGAAGCCTCCCGAAATTTGCGTAAAGGCTTGCGTCCCCCGCTGTCGGGCAGGTACAATGCATATGGGCATTCCGATGGCGCGGCGATGCGCATCAGCCCCGTGGGTGTGCTGTGCGCAGGCGACGTCGACCGCGCCATTGCCATGGCCGAAATTGACGCCTCCATCAGCCACGACCGCGAGGGGATCTGGGGCGCGCAGTCCGTGGCCGCCGCGGTAGCCGCCGCCATGGCCGATGCGGACATTGACGAGATTCTGGCCGCCGCCATGAAGCCCATCCCCAAAGATACGTGGTATGCCTATGCCATGCAGCGCGCGCTGGACATTGTGGACGAGGCGGACGGAAATCTGCTGCTTGCCTGGATGCCCCTGCACGACGAGCTGTGGACCAGCTACAAGGCCGCCGTGAGCGAGGCCGTGGCCGAGGCGTTTGGCGTGCTGAAGCTGATGCATGGCGATTTTCGCACGGGTGTGACCTGCGCCGGCAATTTCGGGCGCGACGCGGACACCATCGGTGCCATCTGCGGCGCCATTCTGGGCGCCAAATATGGCTACCACACCATCCCGCCTGTCTGGGCGGAAAAACCCCGCTACCCCACCGGCACCTGCCTTCTGTTTACCAAGGGCATGGATATCCGCGCGGTTGCCGACCAGCTGACGGACGTGGCCATTTCGCTGGGGTGAGGCGGAAAACCAGATTTAGGAGGCATAACTTTTCATGATGAACTTCCACCCCATTCAGGATCAGCGCCTGTCCGACAGGATTGCGCAGCAGTTTACGCAGGCCATGCAAAGCGGCGAGCTTACCGTGGGCACACGGCTGCCGCCGGAGGCCCAGCTGGCCGATCAGCTGGGCGTAAGCCGGGGGATTCTGCGCGAGGCGCTCACCATTCTGGAGGCGCGGGGCTACCTGAGCCGCACGCCCAAGGGCGGCACGTTCATCAAGTCGGTGGTGGGCGATTCCTTCGCCCGCTCCCTTTCCGAAGAGCTGCGCCATGCCACCTACCGCGACCTGCTGGAATTTCGCGAGGTCATGGAGTGCCGTGCCGTGCAAAACATCATTCTCACAGCCAGCGACGAGCAGATTAATGCGCTCTATGGCCTGCTTGACGAGCCGCCGGAAGAAGCGGAAGCCGCCTCTCAACTGGACCGGTATTTCCATTTCCAGCTGGCAAAGCTGAGTGGAAATCGCCTGTTCAGCACCTTCATCGACACCTATTACGAGCTGATCCGCGAGATCAAGACCCGCAGCATGCGCACCGAAAGCCGCCGCGCCGCCGTGATGCGTGAGCACCGCGCCATTCTGGACGCCCTGCGCGCGCGCGACGTGGAAGCGGCACAAGAGCGGGTGCGCCGTCATCTGGACGCTGTGCGGGCTTCGCTGGAAAAAAGCGAACGCTAAGCCGCCGCAGTCAAAAACACGCGGGCCATGCGCAAGAAGCATGGTCCGCGCGTTTTGCATGCGTGAGGTTCAGTCCAGCGGCTCGTCGAACTGTTCCAGCTTCACACCAGCCTCGTCGAAAATTTCCAGCGAGAACTTGTCCGGGTAACCCTGCTGGTACACCACCCGGCGAATGCCCACGTTGACGATCATCTTGGCGCACACCGAGCAGGGCTGATGCGTGCAGTACAGCGTGCCGCCCTCGATGGAAATGCCCAGCTTGGCCGCCTGCAAAATGGCGTTTTGCTCGGCGTGTATAGCGTAGCATACCTCCGCGCGCGTGCCGGATTCAATGTTGAGTTTGCGGCGCATGCATTCGCCGCGCTCCTTGCAGGTTTTGAGTCCTGCGGGAGCCCCATTGTAGCCCGTGGTCATGATGCGCTTGTCCTTGACGATGACAGCGCCGATGCTGCGTCCCTCCACGTTGCAGCTGGTCCATTCCGAAATCAGATAGGCCATTTTCATAAAGCGAATATCCCATTTATCCATTGCGTCGCCTCCCTTGATGCCTGTGGGCATTATACCTCACGCACGGCAATTTGGCAATGAAAAGGTCATGCCCCGGCGCACCGCCTCATAACCTGCCCTGTGGAGGCGAAGGCGATGAAGGCTGTGGGCGCGAAAAAACAGACGGTATTCCTCACCGGGGTCAATGCGGTTGTGCGCGCCTTGGGGCTTTTGATGCGCGTGATGCTCTCCCGGCTTTTGGGTGCGGAGATCATGGGCATTGCCGAGCTTGCGCAGGGCGTGCACATGCTGGCCATCACCCCCCTCACATCAGGGCTGCCCCTGGCCATCAGCCGCATGACCGCGCGTGCGCCAAAGGACGAAAAGCAAAAGCCGCTGCTGGCAGGCGTGTTTTTGGTTAGGGTCGCCTCCGCGACGCTGATTCCCGCACTTTTGCTTTTCTCACCGCTGCTGGCGCGCTGGATGGGCGACGTGCGGGTGCTTCCGTCGCTTTGGTTCAGCGCGCCCTGCATTTTAATTCTGGGGTATTCCGCGGCATTCAACGGCTACTGCTACGGCATGGAGCGCAGCCTGGAACCCGCCATGAGCGAATTGATCGAACAGGCGGCCCGACTGATTCTTTCTTTTTTCCTGCTCACCTGGCTCAGTCGCCTCACCGCGGCATGGCTTGCAGCTGTGCCGGTGGCTGCCACCATGGCGGCGGAAATCATCGGGTTGATGTTTGTGCTTGCGCGGCTGCGCATTCCCCTGCACGGCGCCGCGCAGGCCGCCGCCTGGCGCGAGCCCGTGCTGCGCCTGGCTGCGCCCGCCACCCTTTCCCGCCTGGTGCAGACGCTGCTTCGGTCGCTGACCGCCATTCTGATTCCCATCCGGCTTCAGGCGAGCGGGCTGCCCGCGGCGGAAGCCACCGCACGCCTGGGCATGCTCAACGGCATGGTAATGCCCCTTCTCATGCTGCCCTGCGTCTTTACCAGCGCGCTTTCCATGGTGGCGCTTCCCCGCATCGCCAAGGCGGAGGACGATCCCCGTGAGCTGAAACGGCTGATTCTGACCTGTCTCGGCTCCTGCCTGCCGGTAGCGCTGGGCTGCACGGCTTTGGTCTATCTGTCCGCGCCGGTTCTGGCCAATACCGTCTACCGTACGGCGGAGCTGACAGCGCTGTTTCGCGCAGGCGCGCCGTTGACGGCGCTGTTTGCCGTGAGCCATCTCATCGGAGCCGTCAACACCGCGCTGGGGCAGCAAAAGCGCTCCATGTATGGAGCGGTTGCGGTTTCCGGTGCGACACTGGCGATGACCTGTCTGCTTGCCGCCATGCCCGGCCTGCGGCTGTACGGCGTTATCGCCGCGCAGGCGGTCGGGCAGGTATTGATTCTGCTGTGGAACGTGGGCATTCTGGCCCTGTGGCGCAAAGAACGCCGCTCCGTCATTCATGCCTGATGATAGATGTGCCTCAGTTCATCCGTCTCGCTTCCGTCCTGATGGTAGACGATCAATGGCGGCATCCACAACAGGCCGGGTTTGGCATTTTTCATTGCCTCCACCAGTGCGAGATACGGCGCGCGGTCCACACGTGCACAGACCATGCGGATGCGCTTGGGCTCCAGCCGGATTTGGCGCATGGCATCCAGTAGCTCAAGCAACCGCGCCGCCGGAAACACCATGCTCAGACGCCCGTGGGTTCGGAGCACGGCGGCACAGGCCGCCGTAACGTCCTGGATGGTACAGTCCGTCTCATGCCGCGCCAGCAGCAGAGAGGCCGTCTCATTGGTAAGCGTCCCTCCCTGCTTGCCATAGGGCGGGTTGCACACCACTGCATGCATGCTCTCCCGTCCGATAAGCTCATAAGCGGCTCGCATGTCCGCCGCGTGTACACGAATTCGTTCCTCCAGCCCATTCAGCGCGACTGAGCGCCGGGCCATGTCCGCCATTTCCGGCTGGATCTCAAACGCTTCAAAACGGGCGTCCGGCTGTTTCTGGCTGAGCAGCAGCGGCAAAATACCGGTGCCGGTTCCCATATCGGCTACCCGTTCACGGGGCCTGAGCCGGGTAAAATCTGCAAGGAGCACCGCGTCCATCCCGAAGCGGAAGGCCCGCGGATGCTGAATGATGTGCAATCCGTTGCGCTGCAAATCGTCCAGACGTTCGCCGGGTTTCAGCAGGTTTTCGGTCATGGCACCACCTCAAGATAGGCGGTCTGGCAATAGCCCTGCACGGTTCCATACTGCACCAGGCACCAGGTGCGGCCGGTGAGAATGATCTCCACCTGTTCGCCGGAAGGTACGGAGGCAAGCGGATCGCCGCTTTCAGCGCACATGGTCCACAGGCGCAGCGCATCCCCGCTCTGGGGTGCGGCGGTCGCATAGGTTGCGGAATTCGGAACCTGGAGCGTAATGTCCAGAATGATACCGCCGTTCTCCGCCATCCCGTCCGGAATCTGCTGGCCTTCGCTGCCGCCGGAGGGTTGGGAGGTGCCACCGGACGAGGACGAGCCGCCCGTCTGCCCGCCGCTCCCGGAGGAAGAAGAGCCGCTCCCACCATCCCCGGAAGGCTGCGTGGTGGTCAGATAGCGCGTCATGACATAGCCATACTGGCCGTTATAGCCCACATAGCTCCATTCGTTGCCCTCCACCAGCAGTTTGACCGCCGCCAGACGGGGAATGGTGCCGATGATCTGGGCCGAGCTGTCCGGGGAATAGCGCAGGTTCAGGCTGCCGGACGCGGTGTTGACCCACGCGGTGACAGCGGTGCTTTCATCCGGCTGCTCCTGCGGAGGAGCGGGCGTCGGCGTGGCCGGCTGGGATGTCTCTCCGCTGCTGCCCCCGGTTTCGGGCTTGTCCGTCTCGCCCTGATCTTTGTCCGTATCCGGCTCCTGAGGCAGGGTGGGCTGGGTATCGAAGCGCAGGAACGAGGTCATCACATAGCCCTCGGTGCCGCCATAGGTCACCTGGCACCATGGATCACCGTAGCTGAGCACGGTGACGGCGCTGCCGCGCGGAATGGTGCGCAGCACCCGGTACGCGCTGCCGGGCTGCTCGCGCAGGTTGAGCGAACCGGACGCCGTTTGCACGTAGGCGGTCATCGTGCCGCCGGAATTGTCGCCGGCATTTCCGGTGTTTCCGGAATTGTCCCCGCTGCCAGACCCGCTTTCGCCGGAAGCATCGCCGCCGTCTGGTTGGGTCTGGGCGGAATCGCCGCTAAAGGTAAGGTACGTGGTCATGACGTAGCCGATGGTGTCGTTGTAGACCACGTAGCACCAGCTGTCGCCGCGCTGCTGCACGTTGACCGTGGCATACTGTGGAATACGGGCGACCACGCCCCCGCTTAGCGACGGCTCGGTACGCAGGTTGAGCGACCCGGAAGCGGTGGTGACCACCGCAGTGGTGCCGCCGGAGATTTCCGGCTTGCCCTGATGGAAAGTCAGGTAGGTATTCATCACATACCCGGTCTGTCCGCCATAGGTGGTACGGCTCCAGGCCGCCAGCCGCTCGTCGATGCGGATGGTAGTTCCCTTGGGAATGCGGGCCAGCACGGGGCTTCCGGGCAGGGCGTCGCGGCGCAGGTTGAGGGACCCCGACACCGTGGTGACCACAGCATAGAGCGCGTCGTCCCCGCCGGGTTCGGGGGTGACGATGGGCTCGTTGGGGTCGTTGGCATCGGCGTCGCCGCCGGATTCACCCTCATCGGTGGAATCGTCCGGCATGTCGGGCATGGGCTCGTCCTGGAAGGTCAAAAAGACCGTCATCACATAACCCGTCACGCCGTTATAGGTTACATGGCACCATTCCGCGCCGCGCTCATGCACGGCGATGGTGGCATACTGCGGAATGCGCGTGAGAATCGCGCTGCCCGACCGCGCCTGCTGACGCAGGTTGAGCGATCCGCTCTGCGTGGTGACCACGGCAGTGGTGCCGCCCTCCGGCACGGAGGGGGTCGTGCCGCCGCCGTCGGTAAAGGTGAGGAAGCAGGTCATGCTGTAGCCGCTGATGCCGTTGTAGCGCACGCCGCACCAGGTGCTGCCCTCCTGCGTCACCTCCACCAGCGCGCCACGCGGGATGGTGGTCAAAATCTGGCTGCCCGCGCTGGCCTGCGCGCGCATGTTGAGCGAACCGTATTCCGTGGTCACGATGGCCGTGCGCACGGCGGGCGTTTGCGTATCGCCTTCGGTGCCACCGTCACCCTGGCCGCTGTCCTCATTCCCCGTGCCGCCTGTTCCCTCCTGCGTACCGCCTGTACCGGGTTCCAGACTTTCGCCCGTGTAGGAGATATACGCAGACATCATGTAGCCGGTCATACCCTGATAGCTGACCACGCACCAGGAACCGTCGTCGGAAGAGACGGTCACCTGCGTGCCGGAGGGAATCTGGGCGAGCACCTGCGCGCCAGTGGAGGCGGAGGCGCGCAGGTTGACGCTGCCGGTACCGTCCGATGTGCTCACGGTCGCCGTGGCGCTGCCGGACGATACCGCATCCGACGGATAGGTGGCGGTAACGGCGGAGATAAAGCCGGTATTGGCATAGGCCACGGTGGCGTTGTACTGCACCTTGGCCCAGGAGCCGGACTGGCTGAACACCGTGAGCACGGCCCCGGAGGGCGCGGTGCTGACCACGCGCGCGTTCATGCTGCCTTCTTTCCGAAGGTTGACGAAGTCCGACGCCGTGACCGTGGCAAAGCCGATAATGGAGGTCGGCGTCTCCTCCGTGCCCGTGGGCGTGCCGGTGATGGAAAGCGCGTTGCCGGGCACATAGCCCTTGAGGCTGCCGAAGCGGATAAAGCACCAGGTGCCGTCGTTGGACAACACATCCACGATGGCGCCGTTACCCGCCGTGCCGATGAGCGGCGCGGCGGTGGACTTGGCGCTGCGGATGGCCAGTGCGGAACCGGCGCTGACCAGCTTCACGGTGCCCCGGCAGGCGCTTGGGTCCTCTTCCTCCAGCTCCGCGGGCGGTTCCACGGTGACCTGTTCCTGCGTGGAATCAGCGCTTAAAATGGTATTGGTAAAGCTGTGCTGCACCCGTTTGCAGCCATCATAATAAAACCCGAGAATCTGATCGTAGGTATAGCCCAGCTTGGCCATGTACATGGCGCCGCGCTGGCTCATGCCCATGCCGTGGCCGTAGCGGCGCGCCTCCAGCACAAAGTTGGACCCGCTTTTGGAAACGCTCCACAGCTCGTTGTCCAATGACTGAATGCCCATGGAAAGAAGGCTTTCCAACTCGTCAAAGATATCGCAGGTGACGGTCACGGTGGCCGTGGCGGAGCTTCCGGCGCTGTTTTGGGTAGAGGCGGTGAAGGTGAAGTCCATCTTGGTATACAGACGGCTGGGAGATGCGTACTTGGGCGTATGCGCGGTCACGTTTTTGAGGGTTTGCAAGGTGGTGTTGCTCTGCGTGGCCGAATAGCCCATGCTGCTGAGCTTGCTCACGGCCTTGGTTTTGAGCAGGCTGATGAGGCCCGATGAGTTCATCGAGCTGGTCAGATCGGCGTATACGGTTTTCTTCTTCACGGTGGAGCTGGGGTTGGCATAGTCGAAGGGATCGTCCTTGACCTTCATGTAGGCGTAAGCGCCGCCGGAGCGATCGATTTCGGTCTGGCCGCCGTTGCTGGCGGAATAATAGGTGGTGATGTAGCTGGAGCCGTACATGAGCACGATGCCCTTGGTGGCGTCCACGGCGGCCACGCAGTTGGCGTTGCCCGACGGCGTGCCGCGGTATACCTGATCGCTGGTGGTGTCCTTTACGTCGTAGAGGCCGGAAGCGCGGTTTTGCATCATGCGCACGGTATAGGTGCGCGCGGCCACGGCCTGTGCCTTGAGGGCCTCGATGTTGGTAGAGTTGCCCATCTCGTAGGGCAGCACGCCATAGAGATAATTTTCGATATAGATGTTGGCGATGGTATAAAGCGTATAGCCGCTGCCGCTGGAAACGGCCTTGAAGGTCAGATCGCCCGGATAGGGATTGTTGCTTTCACGCGCCTGGCTGATCTTGATGCCGTTGGTGCCGCTGGCGCTGTGGCGCCGCAGGGAAAAGCTGGTGCCCATGTTGGTTTTGGCCCCGTTATGGGTCAGCGTGATCGCACCGGTGGAACTGCTGAAACCCACCGTGAGCGAGCTGCCGCTGGCAATGAATTCGCCCGTGGTGGAAATGCTGTAGTTGCCCACCACCGTCAAATCCAGCCGGGAGGGATTACCCAGCGAGGACAGATACACCCGCACCATGCCGTTCATGGCAGAGGCCCGCGTGCTCAGCGGCGCGGAAGCCACCTGCACGTCGCTTACCGAAGCGGCGGAGGCATAAGGCGCGCCGCCTGCCGCCAGCATGACGGCGATTGCGCAAAGGGCCAGCACTGCGCGCAGCCTCTCCCCTACGTTCTTTGGCATCTCGGTCGTTCCTCCCTCGCATGGTTCGTAATACTTTCGTAACTATTTTGGATTGTACCACACGTTTCCCTGTTTGTCCATGCTCTTTGGGCAGGGAATGCTTACCTGCCTTGAGCTTGCTCCTGCGTATGAAACAGCCTTTGGGTCAGTTCACCCTCCGTCAGGCTCTCGCTGATGCGCCCGGTGCCGGGGTCCACCACCAGCAGCAGATGATAGCGAAGGTCCGAAAGGCGGCCGGCCATCCGCGCCAGCGTCAATCGGGACGGCGGCCCGGCGCAGGCGTAGGCCCCAACAGGCATCATGCGTCCCTCCGCGAGCTTGCGCGCGGCATCCTGCGCGCGCTGCATGCGCCGGACCGACTGCGCCACGCCCGAGGCGTGCGCCGCATAGGCCAGATACGGTCCCGCACACAGCAGCGACAGGTTCACATGCCCCAGCCACGCGCCATACAGCCCCAGCACGACCATGGAAAGGCCCAGCGCATAGGCCAGGCCCGTCAGTATGCGTTGGGCCGGGCGCTCCACACCCAGCCGTTCGGCGCCGGCCAACAGCGCCCGCGCGCCGTCCAGCGGCCACACGGGCAGCAGATTGAACGCCGCCAGAGACGCATTGGCCAGGTACAGCGCATGCCAAAAGGGCGTATCCGGCGCAAAGCGCAGACAAAGCCAGGCTCCCACCGCGCTGGCCAGAACGCCCGCCAGCGATGCGGCCGCCTTTTTCCCCGGCGAAAGGCGCTCATAGCAGGCCGCGTCGGCCATGCCGCCAAAGGGCGTGAGCTCCACCACACAGTGCTTTACCCCGCACAGCGCCATGGCCGCCACATGCGCCGCCTCGTGCCACGTCAGCGCGGCGACGGCTGCCAGCACCACATGGCTGGGTGCCAGCAAAAAGCACGCCCCCAGCCATGCCGCGCCTGCCGGATGCACACGCAGCTTGAGGCGCATCATTCGGGAATGGGCTTTAGCAGCCCTTCGGGATTGATGGAGCGCCCATCCCGGCGCAGCTCAAACACCAGAGGCTTTCCCTCGATGGTGGTGGCGATCACATCGCCCGCATAGACGCGGTCGCCCTCCTGCGCATAGCAGGTGAGCAGATTGCCATAGATGGATTCGGTATCGTCATCGTGCCGGACGCGGAGAATACGCTCCTCCTCCAGCCCGTGCGCCACACTCATCACCTCGCCGTCAGCCACGGCGCGCACATCCCGCACCGTGCTCATAAAGGCCATGTAGGGCTCTGACTGGCTCCAGGCATGCACGGTATCGCCCGCCATGGGCTCAAAGACGGTGACCGTTTCCTTTTCGCTCCACACGGCCTGGATGCCGTCGGGCAAAATGCCGCCCACAAAGCTCAGCTTTCCCAGGCTTTCGTCCCATTCCATCTCCGTGCTGGCCTGAAGGGCGCCAAACACGCTCTGTGCGTCCGGCGAACCCGCGTTCTTTACCGCTATCACCGTCAGCAGCATCGCACCCACCACGGCCAGGTTGCGCACCAGTTTATCCGCCCGGAGCAGCCGTTTGCCCCATCCGTCCTTTTGAGGCAGCTCGGTCAGCTCCGCGCCTGTTCGCGGCGCTTCTTCGCTCAAAAGCGTGCCTTCCCGGCGGACTTTCATATTTTTGACCTGTGTTTGACGGTTCACAAAAAATCCCCTCCCTGCGCTGATAGTCTATGCGCGGCGGGGAGGGGGAAGAACCCTTTAGAGAAGGCCCTTCTTCTGCATGTATTCAAAGGTGCGGGTGAGGGCGAGCTTGCCGTGGCTGTACGTGAGTCCGCCCTGCAAAAACGCGGTGTAGGGCTCGCGCATGGGCGCGTCCGCGCTGAGCTCGATGGACGCTCCGCTTACGAACGTGCCTGCCGCCATGATGACCTGATGCTGGTAACCAGGCATGTCCCACGGCTCCGGCAGGGCCATGCTGTCGATGGGCGAGGCCATCTGGATGCCCTGACAGAAAGCGATCAGCCTCTCCGGCGTGCCCAGCTCCAGCGCCTGGATGATGTCCGTGCGCCGGTCATCCGGCGCGGGGGTGGAGCGCATGCCCAGCGCCTCGCACACGGCGGCAGCCAACACAGAGGTGCGCACGGCCTGCGCCACCACATGGGGAGCGAGGAACAGCCCCTGATAGAACGGCTGATAGCTGCCCGCATAGCTGCCCACCTCGCGGCCGATGCCCGGCGCGGTCAGGCGGTAGCTGACGCGGTCGATCACGTCCTGTCGGCCCACGATATAGCCGCCCGTGGGCGCAAGGCCGCCGCCGGGGTTCTTAATCAGGCTGCCCACGCACACGTCCGCGCCAAACTCGGTGGGCTCCTGAGTGCAGACAAATTCGCCATAGCAGTTATCCACCATGAGCACCGCGTCGGGAAAGTCCCGTTTGAGCATCTCCGCCAGGGGTGCGACGTCCTCGGGCATGAGGCTGGGGCGCGAGGAATAGCCGCGGCTGCGCTGCACGGCCACCACGCGGGTGCACGGCTTCATGGCCGCGCGGATGGCGGCAAGGTCCAGCCGTCCGTCCGTGCCCATGGGCACCTCGGCATAGCTCACGCCCATTTCGCGCAGCGATCCCGGCGGGCAGCCGCGCACGCCGATCACATCCTCCAGCGTGTCATAGGGGCCGCCGGAGGCATAAAGCAGCTCGTCGCCGGGCCTGAGCAGCCCGAACAGGCACATTGACAGCGCATGCGTGCCCGACGCGATCTGCGGACGGACGATGGCCGCGTCGGCATGGAACAGGTCCGCAAAGAGCTTTTCCAGCGTGTCGCGGCCGATATCGTCGTATCCGTAGCCCGTGGTAGGCGCGAAGTGGCGCGCCGCCACCTCGTGGCGCTGCAGGGCGTCGAGCACCTTGGCGGTGTTTTCCAGCGCGATCTCGTCGATGCGCGCAAACATGGGCTGGCAGCGCTTTTCTGCCGCCTCAATGATCTTTTTCATTCGTCTTGCTCCTTTGCATCGTTCCAAAAGGCCTGCACATGCTCCATGGCCCGGTCAAACAGCGCGTCCGAATCGCACGCGTCCAGCCACACGCATCTCGTTTCCGCACGAAACCATGTGCCCTGCCGCTTGGCGTAATGGCGCGTGTGCACGATGATATCCCACACGGCCCGGTCCACATCGCCCTGTCCCATGGCCGCAGGGATCAGCTCCTTGTAGCCGATGCCCTGCATGGACTGGGCCGCAGGCGCAACGCCGCTTTCCAGCAGGGCGCGCACCTCCGAAAGCAGCCCCATCTCCATCATGCGGTGCACGCGGGTTTCCAGCCGGGCATAGAGAAGTTCGCGCGGCCATTCCAGCACCAGCGGCAGCACGCGGAAGGGGCGGTCCTGCGCGGCGTGGTCCTGCCGGCTCATGGGCACGCCGGTCTGCTCGTATACCTCAAGGGCGCGGATCACGCGGCGGCGGTCGTTGGGGTGCAGGCGGGCGGCGGTTTCGGGGTCCACGGCGGCCAGGCGGGCATGCAGGCGTTCTTTTCCGCCCGGCTCGTCCGCCAGGGCGTTGAGCTCGGCGCGCAGACGCTCATCCCCGCCCGCGCCGCCCAGCGACAGCCCGTCCATCAGCGCCTTGAGATACAGCCCCGTACCTCCCACCAGAATGGGCAGCCTGCCGCGCAATATGATCTGATCAATCACATGTTCCGCCGCCACGGCATAGTCGGCCACGGCGTAGGCTTCGGTGGGGTCGGCCACATCCAGCATGTGGTGCGGCACGAGCGCTTGCTCCTGCGCCGTGGGCTTGGCGGTGCCGATGTCCATGCGCCGGTAGATCTGCATGGAGTCCATGCAGACGATTTCGCCCCCAAGGCACCGGGCCAGTTTCAGGCCCAGATCGCTCTTCCCGCTGGCCGTAGGGCCTGCAACGGCGATCACGGGGGGCTTATTCTCCATGGAATCGTCCCCCTTTACTGCACGCGCTTAAAGCGTTTTTCCAACGCGTAGCGCGTGATCTCGGTCACGATGGGGCGGCCGTGTGGGCAGGTGGGCATGCAATCACTTTGCAAAATCTCCTGCAAAAAGCCGCGCACCTGCGTTTCGTTGAGGCGGTCGCCGCCCTTGATGGCGTGCTTGCAGGCCATCTGGGCCACGCGCCGGCGCATACGCTCGCGCGTGACCTGCCCGCGCCCGGCCTGCCATTCGTCCAGCGCCTCCAAAAGCAGCTCGCGCGGGGATTCGTTTTCGCCAAAGAGTGTGGGAATGGCCTTGACCGCCACGCAGGTATCGTCGAAGGGCTCCACCTCAAACCCCGCGTCCGCAAGCACCGGCGCAAACTCCGAAACCAGCGTCCTGTCATGCGCCGTCAGCCGCACCAGCTGCGGCGATAGCAGCTGCTGGGATACCGTTCCCTTCTCAAAACGTTCCATCAGCCGATCGTAAAGCATGCGCTCATGCGCGGCGTGCTGGTCCACAAGGAGCAGCCGGTCGCCCGATTCAAAGATCCAGTAGGTATCGAACACGATGCCCACCAGCCGAAGCGGCGCGCTCTGTGCCGGATCTTGCGGCGCAAGGGTTTGCTGCTCCGTTTCAGGCGCGGACGGGAAGGCCGGACCGGATGCCAGGAAGCTTGCCTGCGCAGGCGCAGCAGGTTTCCTGGGAAGCGCAGCCGGGGCCGCTGCCGCCGTTCCCGACTTTTCCGGCACTCCGTCCGGATGAGGCGCAGGTCCGGCGGAAAACCAGCCGGATACGGGCGGTACCGGGCCGGACGATGGCCGCTCCCGTGCAGGGGCAACAGGTGCCACGGGCAGAGGGATCGCCGCACCCAGGGCGGCGCGGGCAATGCCCGCAGGGGTTGCGCTTTGGCCCAGCGCGGTCCGCGCGGGCGCATCAGGAATCACCACAGGTTCAAGGGCAGCCAGCTCCTGTTTCTGAGCTTCGGTCAGCACCGGGTGCCGCAGCTCCGACGCGGCATCGGCCACGGGTCCCGCGCCGCTTTGCGGGCCGCCTGCCTGTGCGGGAGGCGTCACCTGCCCATCGAGGGGATTGTCCAGCCGGACCAGCGAAAAATCGGATTTGGGTTCCACGTTGGAAGGGGCGCTTTGCGCCGCCGAAAGCCGTTCACCCAACGTTTCACCGCGCATGGCCTCTCTCACCAGCGTGCGCACGGCCTCGGCCACGGCGGGTTCGTTCTGGAAGCGCACCTCCAGCTTGTTGGGGTGCACGTTCACATCCACCTGCTGAACGGGCACCTCCAAAAACAGTGCACACATGGGAAAGCGCCCCACCATCACCTGTCCCTCGCAGCCTTCCTCCAGCGCGCGGCTGAGGGGCTGGCTGCGGAAGAAGCGCCCGTTGACAAAGAAGGACTGCTGCTGGCGGTTGCCGCGGGCAAGGTCCCCCGCGCCCACATAGCCGGAGAGCAGCACGCCGTTCATGTGGCCGCTCACCTTGCGCATTTTTCCAAACGCCTCGCGCCCGTAGAGGCTGTAGAGCGCAGATTCCACGCTTCCGTCCCCCATGCTGTGGTAGACGGTCTTGCCCTGGCTGACGAAGCGGAAGGCCACATCCGGCCTTGACAGGATGAGCCGCTGCATGTAATCCGCCACGAGGGAAGCCTCCACAGCGGGCTTTTTGAGAAACTTGAGACGCACGGGCGTGTTGCAGAACAGGTCCTCCACCACGATGGTGGTGCCCACGGGCGAGGCCGCCTGACGGATATCGGTAAACTCCCCCGCCTCTACCACGGCGCGGGTGCCGAAGGGCGCCTCCTGCGTGCGGGTGGTAAGCGTGACGCGCGATACCGCCGCGATCGAGGCCAGCGCCTCGCCCCGAAAGCCCAGGGTATGGATGTTGTAGAGGTCCGCGGCGGCGGCAATCTTGCTGGTGGCGTGGCGCTCAAAGGCCAGGCGCACCTGCTCGGCGGGAATGCCGCAGCCGTTGTCAGTGACGCGCAGGTACTTGATGCCGCCTTCGCGCAGCTCCACGGTCATGTTGTGCGCGCCCGCGTCGATGCTGTTTTCCACCAGCTCCTTGACGGCGGAAGCCGGACGCTCCACCACCTCGCCCGCGGCGATCTGCCCGATGATCTCGGCGGACAGTTTTCTGATAACCGGCATACGCCCCTCCTTTACAGCCTGCGCGCCTTTTCACGCAGGCGGAACAGGATGTTCAATGCGTCCATCGGGGTGACGGACAGCACGTCCAGGTTTTTGAGTTCGTCAATCAGCTCGTCCTGGCCCAGGTGGAATAGGTCGGTCTGGCGGTTTTCCTTCTTGCGCTTTTCCAAGATGTTGGAGGAAATGGTCTCCTGATTGATGTCGCTCACTTCCAGCCGCGCCTGAATCTCATGCGCGCGGGCCACCACGGGCGCGGGCACGCCGGCCAGACGCGCCACGTGCACGCCGTAGCTCTTGTCCGCACCGCCGGGCATGATTTTGCGAAGGAAAATCACGTCCTCCCCGTGCTCCATGACCGAGATGCAGTAGTTTTTCACACCCGGGAAACGCCCTTCCAGCTCGCTCAGCTCGTGATAGTGCGTGGCAAAGAGCGTCTTTGCGCCGATGCGCTTCGGGTCCAGCAGGTATTCCACCACCGCCCAGGCGATGGCCAGGCCGTCAAACGTGCTGGTGCCCCGGCCGATTTCGTCGAGAATGACCAGCGAGCGGCTGGTGGCGGCGCGCAGGATGGCGGCGGTTTCGCTCATCTCCACCATGAAGGTGCTCTGGCCCCCGGCCAAGTCGTCCGAGGCGCCAATGCGGGTAAAGATGCGGTCGCACAGGCTGATGTTGGCCTCGCGCGCGGGCACGAAGCTGCCGATATGCGCCATGAGCGTAATCAGTGCCACCTGGCGCATATAGGTGCTCTTGCCCGCCATGTTGGGGCCGGTGATGATGAGCATGCGGTTGTCACCGGTATCCATGGTCACGTCATTGGGCACAAAGGGCGCGTCGGTGACGGTGCGCTCCACGATGGGATGGCGGCCCTCCACGATGGTGAGCACGCCGTCCTCGTTGATGGTGGGCTTGACGTAGTCGTTTTCGCGCGCCACCTGCGCCAGCGACAAAAGCGCGTCCGCGGTTTTGAGCACCATGGCGTTTTGCTGCACCGCGCCGATCTCGGCGGCGATGGCCTCGCGCACGGAGGCAAAGAGCGTGCTTTCCAGCGTCAGGGCCATTTGCTGGGCGTTAAGGATTTTATGCTCGATTTCCTGAAGCTCCGGGGTCACATAGCGCTCGGCTCCGGCAAGGGTCTGCTTGCGGCTGTAGCGCAGGGGCACCAGATCCAGGTTGCTCTTGGTGACCTCGATATAATAGCCGAACACGCGGTTATACTGGATGCGCAGGTTCTTGATGCCGGTTTCCTGCCGCTCGGCCGCCTCCAGATTCAAAATCCACTGCTTGCCGTTGGCCGCCGCGTCGCGGTATTCGTCCAGCTCGGCGCTGTAGCCCGCGCGAATCACGCCCCCGTCGCTGAGCAAAATGGGCGCGTCGGGGTCGATGGCGCGTTCCAGCAAATCGCACAGGGATTCCAGCGGCGTCAGCGTGTGGGCCAGCGCCTGGATGGCCGTGGTCTCAAAGCGGCCAAGCAGCTCCTTGACCGGCGCCACCGCCTTGAGCGAGCGCAGCAGCGCCAGGCAGTCGCGCGCGGTGAGGCTGTTGTAGCTGATCTTGCCCAAAAGGCGCTCCATATCCGCCACATTTTCCAGCGCCTGGCCCATTTCCTCGGCCGCCATGTAATTGTCCTTGAGGGCCTCCACCGCGTCAAGCCGCGTCTCGATAGCCTTGCGGTCGATCATGGGGTTTTCCACCCAGCTGCGCAGCAGCCGTGCGCCCATGGCGGTGTGCGTGCGGTCCAGAAGCCAGAGCAGCGACCCCCGCCGCTCCCCCGCGCGCAGGCTTTCCACCAGCTCCAGATTGCGCCGCGTCATGCGGTCCAGAAACATGGTGCGCTCGCCCTGATAGATGGTGAGCTGCGTCAGGTGCGGCAGGGCGTTTTTCTGCGTATCATTGAGATAGATCAAAAGCGCCCCCGCCGCGAGGTAGCGCCGGTCGCGCTCGTCCAGGCCAAGAGCGGTGAGCGAGGGCACCTTGAAATGCTCCAGCAGCGCGCGCTGCGCGTTTTTCTTCTGGAAATCCGAATCGGGCAGGACGGTGCAGCTGATGGTTTCGCCAAGATGCGGGGTTAGCTTACTCATGTCGTTGGTGACGATTTCGCGCGGACGGATGCGCATCAATTCGTCGCGCAGAGTGCGCTGCGCGTCGTTAAGCAGGTGCGCGATCAGCTCGCCCGTGCTCACGTCCGCATAGGCCAGCGCCGCCGCCTTGCCCACAAAGGCCACGCACAGCACATAGCAGGCGCTTTTTTCGTCCAGCTGCGAAGGATCGGCCACCGTGCCGGGCGTGACGATGCGGATCACGTCGCGCTCCACCAGCCCCTTGCTCAGCGCCGGATCGGTCAGCTGTTCGCACACGGCCACCTTGTAGCCCTTTTCAATCAGGCGCGAAATATAGGCGCTGGCCGCGTGATAGGGCACGCCGCACATGGGCGCGCGCTCGGAAAGGCCGCAGTCCTTGCCCGTGAGGGTCAGTTCCAGCTCCTTGGAGGCGAGCTTGGCGTCGTCAAAGAACATCTCGTAGAAATCGCCCAGACGGAAAAACAGAATGCAGTCCTGGTATTTTTCCTTCAATTCCAGGTACTGCCGCATCATGGGGGTGGGGGTCGCTGCCACGAAACCGGCTCCTTTCGTACATCCAAAGGCGCGGCCGCCTTCAGGGGCAGCCGCGCCGCAGCATCAGTGCTGGTGGCCGCAGCCGCTGCAGCCCTCGCAGGAACCGCTGCAGCCGTGCTCTTCCTCGTCGTTTTCGCCGGTGACGACGAACTTGATGATGCTGTTGACCTTCTTCATCATCTGCGTGAAAGCCTCGTTGGTCTGGCGCATGCGGGTGATGATCTCGTTTTCGTCGATGGCATGCTCCACGTTTTCCAGCTCCTCGCCCGCCTTGGCCAGCGCGCCGTGGTCCATGTTGGCGTCGGCCAGCAGGTTTTCCACGGCCTGCCGCTTTTCGGTATAGGCGGCGATGAGCTGGGTGGCCTTTTCATCCTTCATGGCCGCCTGCTCGGCCAGCCGCATGGCGATGTATTCTTCGCTTTCCAGAATGGCTTCCGCCAGAAGTTCCGCCTGATTGAGCACCTTTTCCATATTTCTTTCACCTTTCCGTTCTTTCTCCGCGCAGGGTGTTGACCGCGGCGGAGGTAATGGTCACCGGGATAATCGTGCCGATATCCGCTTCCGTGCCGTCCAGGGTCACGGTGATGCCCCGCGTGCCCTTGCCGGACACCTTGCGCTCGTCCCGCTTGGACAGGCTTTCCACCAGCACGTTCTCATGCTTTCCAATCATGGACTGATGCACGCGGGCAGTGGACGCCTCCACCTCGCGGATGAGCTGTTCAATGCGGCGGGTGGATTCCGCCTCAGGGATGCGGCCCTCCATGGCCGCGGCCCGCGTGCCCTCGCGCGGGGAGTAAATGAAGGTAAAGGCCGCGTCATAGCCCACCTCGCGCACCAGCGAGCAGGTATCCTCAAACTGCTTTTCCGTCTCGCCGGGGAAGCTGACGATCAGGTCGGTCGTAAGCCCGATGCCCGGCACGGCCGCGCGCAGCTTTTCCACCTTGCGCAGGTAGTCCTCGCGCGTGTAGCGGCGGTTCATCAGACGCAGAATGTCGTCGTTGCCGCTTTGCACGGGCAGGTGCAGGTGGTTGCAGACATGTTTGCACTGCGCCATGGCCTCGATGAGATCATCGCTGAGGTCCTTGGGATGGGAGGTCATGAAGCGGATGCGCTCCACGCCCAGCGCGTCCAGCCGGCGAAGCAGACCGGGGAAGGAATCGCCCGTGCCCGCGCCGTAGCTGTTGACATTTTGCCCAAGCAGCATGATTTCCTTCACGCCGCCTTGCAAAAGGCCCTCGGCCTCGCGCAGGATGTCGTCCGCGCGGCGGGAGCGCTCGCGCCCGCGCACATAGGGCACGATGCAGTAGGAGCAGAAGTTGTCGCAGCCGTACATGATGGTGATGTAGGCATGCCAGGCGTTGAGCCGCTTGACCGGCAGGTCCTCGGCGATGAGGTTTTCCTCGTCTGTCACGCTGACCACGCGGGTCTTTTGCGTAAGCAGCGCAAGGAGCAGCGAGGGCAGGCGGTGCAGGTTGTGCGTGCCAAAGGCCAGATCAATGAAGCGGTACTGGCGCAGGATGCGCTCGGCCATGCCGGGCTGCTGCACCATGCATCCGCATACGCCGATGATCAGGCCGGGCTTGTCCTTTTTGAGCTCCTTGAGCCAGGTCACGTTGCCCAGGGCGCGGCGCTCGGCATTGTCGCGCACGCAGCAGGTGTTGAAGATGACCAGGTCCGCCTCGCGCCGGTCCGCCGCTTCGGCCATGCCCATTCCGGACAGGATGCCGGCCAGTTTTTCCGAATCATGCGCGTTCATCTGGCAGCCATAGGTGACGATGTGATAGGTACGGGGCCGCTCGGGCAGGTCGCGGACCTGCCTGGCTGCGCTTTTCTGCTCGAGGCGCTCGGCCTCGGTGACGTAAACGGGGGTGTGTTGCACGGGCATTCGGTTCCTTTCGTTAGTTCCGGCGCACGCGGCCGGTGCCGTGGCAGGCGTCGCAGGGCTGGGTCAGCGTGTCGGAGAGCGTGTCGCGGGTTCGCTTGCGCGTCATTTCCAGAAGACCCAGGCTCGTAAAGCCGTGGATCACGGTTTTCACCCGGTCGTCGCTTGCAGCCTCCTCCATGGCGGCCAGCACGCGAGCCCGCTCGGCGTCGCTTTGCATGTCGATAAAATCAATGAGCAAAATGCCGCTCAGGTTTCGCAGACGAATCTGCCGGGCCGCCTCGGCAGCGGCACGCAGGTTTTCCTCCATGGCCAGGCTCTCCCCGCCCGCAGCGGTGACGGCGCTGCCGGAGTTGACGTCAATCGTGGTAAGCGCCTCGCGCTCATCAATGACCAGCGAGCCCCCGCCGGGCAGCGGAACGCGGCGGCAAAGCGCCTCATCCACCTGCTTTTCCACCCGCGCGGCGGACCAGGCGGCTTCCATTTCCATCATCGAAAGCGTCTGCCATGTCACGCCCTGAGGCAATGTTTCGGACGGCCGACATTGGGACAGCACCTCGATGGGGTGGCGTGCCGCATAGTCTCTGAGAAGGACGTCCAGCGTGGCGGGTTCCTCATGCAAAAGGGCAGGAGCTTTCACGTATTGCGCATGCTGCTCAATTTCGCACCATCCTTGCCACAGAGCCTTTGCTTCGGCCTCCACCTGCTTAACAGGCGCAAAGAGTGCGGCGTGACGAACGATGATCCCGAAACGGCCGTCCGCGATGCGCTTGCCCATCTCCCGCGCGCGGGTGCGATCATTTTCATCCGTTACGCGGCGGCTGAGGCCCACAAAGCGGTTCTTGGGCATGAGCAGCACATACTGCCCCGGCAGGCCGATATCGCGTGTCAAAAAGGCGCCCTTCTCGCCCTTGGGGTCCTTTTTCACCTGCACCAGCACATCCTGCCCGGTCAGAAGCGGCGCGTTTCCGCAGGCACGGTGATAGCTTTCGGCCTCGCGCAGGGGCAAAAAACCATTCTGTGCAAGCCCCAGCTTGACAAACGCTGCTTTCACATCGGGCAATACGCGCTCTACCCGGCCCAGGAACACCGAGCCCACCAGGCTTTCCGTGCCCGTGTCCTCCTGATAGAACTCCAGAAGGCGCGTTTCATCCAGCAAAGCGACGCGCGTGGATTCCCGCGAGCCCTGGACCAGCAGCCGGAGCGGACGGCCCATGCTCAAACCTCCTCCATGGGAACCAGCGTTCCCTCGGGTGTGCGGGCCAGAATGGCCGTGCGGTAGATGATGTGCGGAAACTCCCCCGCCTCCGTAAAGGCGCGCAGGGAATCCAGCCACAGGGAGGGCTTGAGGGAACCGGCGGCGGTGGATACCGTCTCCAGCGCAATTTCCCAGCCATCCTCCCCTTTGCGCAGCTCGCCGCCGGTGACGAAAGGCCGGATATCGCAGGGGTTTTCCCCGCTCTTGGTGCGGCGGACCGCGGTGTAGTGTTCCAGTGCCATGAACGCCTCGAACCCCGCCGCGGCGCGGTCGCTTTCCGCGCTTCGCGGGAAGCGGATCAGGTAGCGCGAACCCGCCGCCAGCGACATCAGCGCCGGGAAGCTGTCCTCCAGCGCGCGGCACTGGCGGATGCGCAGGCAATCGGGCAAAACGGCGTTCATACCGTCCTGAAAGCCCTGTTCGGTCACGCCATCCTCCAGCGGAACCTCCATCAGCTCGCGCAGACCCACTACGCCCACGCTCAGCGGCGCGGCGAAGCTAAGGCGGATATGCGGGTTGAAGCCGTTGGAATAGCGGATGGGCAGGCCGCTTCGGCGCAGGGCGCGCTGCATGGCGCGCATCAGGTCCAGGTGGCCGATATAGCGCAGGGTTTTGCCCTTTTCAAAAACGACCATCATTCGCATGCGCGGCACACCCCCTTGAGCTTTTGCAGGCCGCAGCCGTTACAGCCCTCGCGGCAGTCGCGAGTGGTCTGGGCGCGCATGGCACGCTCATACTCGCGTTTGAGAAACGCCTTGTCGATGCCCGCGTCGATGTGGTCCCAGGGGAGCAGCTCATCCAGCGCGCGCTCGCGGTGGGCGTAGAAGGCGATGTCCAGCCCGCAGTCCTCAAACGCCTGAAGCCACAGGTCGTAGCGGAACTGGTCGGTCCAGCCGTCCAGGCGGCAGCCCAGCTGCCATGCCCGGTGCAGCACCCGCGCGAGCCGCCGGTCGCCCAGGGCGAAGCACGCCTCAATCTGGCTGACGCCGCTGTCGTGATAGTTAAAGTGCGCGGATTTGAGCGGCGCAAAGTGCTCGCGCACCAGGCGCTGCTTGCGGCGCACGGTTTCGGGATCGTCCTGCCGGCACCACTGGAAGGGCGTAAAGGGTTTGGGCACGAACACCGCGGCGCTGCACGTGATGCGCAGGCCCTTGACGCGCTTTTCCTTCGGCACGCTGTAATAGGCCCCCGCGGCGGTCTTGGCCAGCTCCGCGATGCCGATGAGATCCTCGTCCGTCTCGGTGGGCAGACCGGTCATGAAGTAGAGCTTGACGGCGTTCCAGCCGTTGGAAAAGGCGTTGGTCAGGGTGCTGACCAGATCGGCCTCGGTGACGTTTTTGTTAATCACGTCACGCAGGCGCTGGGTACCGGCCTCAGGCGCAAAGGTCAGGCTGCTCTTTTTGACCTTCTGGGTATGGGTGAGCGTGTCCTGCACAAATTTGTCCACCCGCAGGCTGGGAAGCGACAGCGATACGCGCTGGTCCCGGAGCTCGTCGGTCAGGCGGCCTGCCAGCTCGGAAATGCAGGAGTAGTCGCTGGAGGACAGCGAAGAAAGCGAGATTTCCTCATAACCCGTGTTCTTGACGGATTCCTTCGCCAGCTCTACGAGCTTGTCCACGCTGCGCTCGCGCACGGGACGGTAGAGCATGCCCGCCTGACAGAAGCGGCACCCGCGCGTGCAGCCGCGCATGATCTCCAGCATGATGCGGTCAAACACGGGCTGGATATAGGGCACGGGAGGCCTGGTGGGCACGTAGGCGTTTTCAAAATCGGTCAGAATGCTGCGAAGCACCCGCGGCGGTGCGCAGGGGTCCGTGGGCTCCAGGCTTTTGAGGGTGCCGTCGGCATTGTACTCGTCGTGATAGAAGCCGGGCACATACACGCCGCGCAGCGAAGCCAGCCGTTTCAGCCGCTCCGCGCGGGGAACGCCCTCCTTTTTGCAGGCGTTCAGCACGTCGGTGATCTCAACGATGGAGTCCTCTCCGTCGCCGATCAGAAACGCGTCGATGAACAGATGAAGGGGCTCCGGGTTAAAGGCGCAGGGGCCGCCCGCCAGCACGATGGGGTCATCTTCCCCACGCTCGGACGAGAGCACCGGCACGCCGCCCAGGTCCATCATCTCCAGCACGTTGGTATAGCTCATCTCGTACTGGAGGGTAAAGCCGATGATGTCAAAGCGGGAAAGCGGCGTATGGCTTTCCAGCGAGCACAGCGGAATTTTGCTTTTTCGAAGTTCACAAAGCATGTCCACCCACGGCATGCATACCCGCTCGCACACGGCATAGGGCAGTTCGTTGAGAATGCCGTAGAGGATTTTCATGCCCAGGTGGCTCATGGCCACCTCGTAGGTATCGGGAAAGCAGAAGGCAAAGGAGATTTCCGCCTGGGAAATGGGCTTTACCTCGGCGTTCATCTCGCCGCCGGTGTAGCGCGCGGGCTTCTCCACGCGATCCAGCAGCGCGTCAAAATCGTAGGTCATAAGTCCTCCTTAACTATAGGCGCATACATGGTTATGATATCATGCCGGTGCAACGGTTGCAAGCCAGGATGGAAAAAAAGGTCGCGTGCGGGTGCATGTATTCTTTGCGGAAAGCCTCTGGATTTGCTCCGTGCCACTCTTGACAGATGCATGATTTTCCAGTAGCATGAATCACATTGATTTAGAGGATGCCGCGTTTTCTCACCGCTCCCTATATAACGGAAGAGAGCGCTATAACCAGACCTTCCGTTGCTCGGCGGCGCAAGCGCATCTTCAAAGCGCACGGAAGAATGGCACCATACGATTTACGTCCCACAAAAGTCAGAAGGAGGCCCTTTTGTATGAAACGCTACGCAAACGCATCTCTCCTCTACGCTCTCATCGCCATGGCCGGAGGCGTGTTCTACCGTGAGTTCACCAAACTGAATGGCTTTACAGGCAAAACGACGCTTTCCGTGGTTCACACCCACTACTTCCTGCTGGGCATGGTGGTTTTTCTGCTTCTGTTGCTTTCCGAAAAGGTTTTTGCCTTCTCGGGAGAAAAAACGGGCCGCGTCCTCGCGCTCTACCATACGGGCCTCAACATCACGGGCGCGGCCCTTCTCGCCCGCGGCATAACGCAGGTTCTGGCCACGCCGCTGTCCCGCGGAGCGGACGCCGCAATTTCCGGCATTGCCGGCATCGGACATCTGCTGCTGGGCATAAGCCTGGTGCTGCTATTGCTGGCCATTCGCAAAAAGGCTTAGAACGCCCTGCCTGAATCATCGCCGAAAAGCACCCCGCAGGCCTCTTGCTTCAGCAGGCTTTGCCGGTCCAGGCCGGAAGCGAACCAAAATTTTTTATTTTTTTCTTTCTTTGCGCGAGGATTTTTTTCCCGATCTGCGATTTTATGGGTGAAGGGTTTGAGATCTCCCCTCTGCCCGCCGGAGGTAGCTCGGCGGGAATGTCCCGCCCGTACCATTGCGGAAATCGGGAGGTGATATCTGCATCGGTTGTTTCCCCGATGGCGCTTTTCAGGGGGAAAACATGACAAACACAAAATGGAGGTTCGTTTGTATGAAGACTTCTACTTTGCTCAGGCGGATGTTCGTGCTCGCATTGGCGATGACCCTGGTCTTACCGCTGCTTCCCGCCCTGGCTGAAGAGGACGCCGGAAACGCGCCCCAAAATCCCGCGGTTATCCTTGCGGCCAACCCTACCACCGGCTACACCTGGACTGTGGAGATCGCGGACGAGGCGGTGATTTCCGTAGCGGATGACGGCATTGTGCAGGGCGATGAGCAGCCATTGACGGGCGCGGGCGGCCTGCAGCGTTTTGAGCTGCTCGGCAAGGCGCAGGGCTACACCACCGTCACCTTCGTCTACGCACGTTCGTGGGAGACGGAGGAGGAGCCCGTGTACCAGCTGACATACGACCTGTCGGTGGACGCCGACCTGAAAGTTACGGTGGTGGCTACCACCTTTATACCGGGCGGCAACTGACAAATGGATGGCTCCATGCCATCCGTCCAACTTCCAAACGAATATGAAGGAGAGCGGATACAATGAAAAGAAAATGGCTTTCCCTGATCGCTCTTGTCATGGCGGCCGTTATGTGCACCCCTGTGATCGCCCTGGGCGGCACGAACATCTTCTATGTGGATACGCCCAATAAAAAGTCGCTGAACATGCGCAGCGACTGCACCATGGGAGACAACATCATCGCCAGCATCCCCTACCGCGCCGAGGTCACGGTTTATGAATTTCTGGCCGGCGATGCATGGGCCCGTGTCGAATACAACGGTCTGATGGGCTTTGTGATGACGCGCTACCTCAGCGGCACCCGCCCCGCCAGCGGCGGCAGCGGCGGCAGCGGCGGCGGTTCGTCGTCCTCCACGGCCATTTCCTACAAAGGCTTTACTCCCGCGTATTACACCGCGACGGTCAAGCCCTCCAATCCCTCGGGCTATGTCAACATGCGCTGGGCCCCTTCCAAGTCCACCTCCGTTCATGAGGTGTACTATGCCGGAGACATGCTGCAGGTGATCGCGGACAATGGCACCTGGTGCCAGGTGTACGATACCTCGCGCAACATCTGCGGATTTATGATGAAGCAGTTCCTGACGATCCTTAGCGTAGGCGGGGAGGAATCCTGATGATGAAAAAGCTGATTTGTTTGACGCTGGCTGCCCTGATGATCACCGGCCTGGCCTGTGCCGAGATTGCAACGGTAGAAACCACCATTCCCCTGACCCAGCCGGACAGCCCGGTTACCATCACCCTGACCTGCGACAGCGCTCTGGAAGTCGTCTTTGATGAGGACGTACCCACGGGCGTGGTCCGCGCGACCGTACACAGCGACGAGCATGCCGACGTGGTCATCAGCATCGCGCCCTCAGAGCTGTATGTGGGCAGGTCCATGGCCGACCTTAGCGAGGAAGAGCTTGACGAGCTGCGCTCCATCGCCGGAGAGCAGTACGAAAATCCCACCTTCGCCACCGAAACCTCACCGGAGGGCAACCTGTACCTGTTTGTCAGCTCCAATGACGAATCCGACATCGATTCTCTCTTCACCATCTATGAAGGCTACTTCGTGGAGCTGATTCAGTACCATGACGACTATTCCGAGCAGACGGACGCGGATGATGATTTCGCCCGCTCCCTGCTGTACGGGATTGAATTTTCCACCGATGAATCGCAGGCGGAATGACATCTGACGCGTTTCCGGCCAGCCTCGGCGCTGGCCGGAAACGTTTGCGTTACCTCAGGCACGGCCGAATGATTTGAAGGCAGTTCCCTTTCCATGACTGCGAAAACCTATCAAGGAAGGACCCGCGGGGGGCGCGTGTGCGCACGCGCCGGTGAAAAACGATGACGATGCGTAGAAGGATTCTGTCACTGCTGCTTATGCTTGCCCTCGCGCTTGGCCTGGGCATCCAACCGGCTGCCGGCGAAGAAGGCGTCGTACTTGAGGACAAGAGGCTCTATGACGACCATCCGCTGTATATCGATCTGGATCTGGACCCTGCCGAAAGCACTGATGACAACAATTTCGTCGTCATGCAGGAAGGCTCCGTCATCCTATACGCGGATTCCGGCATGCGCATCGTCGCCGCGGAGGACAAGACCTCCTATACCCTCTACAACCCCACCAGCGAAGCGCTCGGCATCGCGCCCGGCACGCCGGTGGCCTTCATCGACCCGGCGAATCAGGAAGCCTATTTCTTCCTGCCCACCCAGGTTACGACCCAGCCGGACCGCATCGTCTTTGCGTGCAGCCCGGAGAAGCTGGAGTCGGAATACCTTTTTACCAAAATCGGTATAAAAGTCGACAAAACCTTTCCCTTCAATTATGATGACTTCAGCTTTTCCAACCCTGCCGGTACGCTCACATTCAAAAGCAAACTAAACGGTGCCTTCCACATCAAATTAACCTACAACGGTATCTCCATCGAACTGGAAACGTGGGTGAGCTACAATCTGCAAGACGCCGTCGTCGAAGTCAGCGATAACTTCGCCCAGGAGATTCCTATTGCAAAGCTCCCGATTGTAGGCGTTCCCGGCATTGGGCTGGAAGTGGGCGTGGGGCTTGGGCTGTTTACCGAGGGCGACACGAAAGTAAGCTTTGACCTGACGGGCGGCAAGGCCGGCTTCACCGCAAAGGGCGGGATTTTCCAATCGCCGAGCTTCAGCAGCCTGTCCGAAAAACCCAAGCTAAACGTGGAGGAGATCATCGCCGAGGGCGATTTTGAAGTGGACCTGACCTTTGGCCCCTCTATCGATGTGCTTTCCGTTGCCGGCCTGGGATGTGACATTGCCGAGGGCGTTTGCGTTTCGGCCGAGCTCACGGGAGACGAAGGCGGCAGAGATCCCAATCCCCTGCTGGAGGTAAAGCCTTCCAATCCCAATGTATGGCACGTCTGCAAGGAGCTTTCCTGCCTGCAGGGCGAAATCGATATGCTTGGCAAGCTGGAAGCCTGGTTCCAGCTGGGTGGACACGTCTGGTCCGCGGATTATGAGCTGTTCCGTGCAAAACTCTCCGACTTCCACTACTCCTTTACCTTCAAAGAATTCAAAATGGAGCCATGTCAGCATTATCTCTATCAGGTAGCCGTACGCGTCCTGGAACAGGGGTCGCAAAACCCGATGGAGGGCGTAACCGTCACCTATACGCAGGTCCCGCCCTACTCCGACCGAAGGGGCAAAGCCTACATCGAAGGCGTGACCGACAAGGACGGTTACGTTCATCTGTACATGCCGGCAGCCGATGATCCGGAGAAAGACAATGTTCAGATTACCGCTACTTCATGGCAGGGCGATCCGGATGATCCTCAGCAAAAGGTGAAAAAGACAGTGGAATACCTCGTTAAAGAAACCGGGCAGGAACAGCAAACCGAGATTGAGCTGCCTCTTTACCACTATATGGAACTGGTCTACTTTGAGGAAAACGCGAACGGCGAGACGGTGGAAAACATGCCGCAACCGTTTTGGGTGGAAGAAAACCATACGGGCACCATTCCAAACGAGGTACCGCGGCGCAAAGGCTACGTTTTTGTAGGCTGGTCAAAGAATTCCGGTGCTACAACGGCTGATTGTCTGCCTGGCGACGATATTGAAGTCGGGACGGCCAACATCCCCTTGTATGCGATTTGGACAAAAGATCAACCCTATGATGATTTCCGCACCATCACCTACGTCGCAAATGGCGATGACGTCGTGCTGGCGGACAATCCCCAGATCTATCGTTTGAATCAAGAGGGCGTTTCGTTAATTAGCCCCTGGCGCAAGGATCATATTTTTACCGGCTGGACTTGCGAGCAGATCGGCCTTGATAAGCCGACGCCAGAGGTCACGGTACAGTGCACAGACCCAGTCGACCGTACCGACTTCGTCAACAGAACCTACGTGGCCCACTGGGAGCACGTGACCTACAACGTCATCTGGCGCAACTGGGACGGATCATGGTTGGACGTAACCCGTGATGTATATGACGTATTGCCCGACTATGAGGGTCCCACCCCCGCCAGGCCGTCGGATGACCGCTACTTCTATGTATTTGCCGGCTGGACGCCCGAAATCAAGGTGGTAACCGAAGATACGGAATACACCGCCGTATACAACGCCTATGATCTGCTCAAGCTGGTTTCCTCGCCTGCCAGCCAGATCTTGCCCGACGGCGAGGAGGCCGTGTTCACCGTGGTGACTTCCGGGGGCGTGGCTCCGCTTGTGTATCAGTGGTATGTCATTCCTGCCGGCCAGTCGGGCGGGGATGAGGCTCCGGCTGCAACGGCCATTCCCGGCGCCACCTCCGATACCCTGAGCGTTACCAGCAGCGCGCAGGTCAGCGGCAACCGCTACTACTGCGTGGTGCAGGATCAGGTAGGCCAGAAGATTGTATCGGCCGAGGCCCTGCTCACGCTGGAGCTTCCCCTGCCGCCGGCAACCGGCGACGGCTTCCCGCTGTGGCCCGCACTGGCGCTGGCAGTGCTGAGCGGCACGGTCCTGCTGATCATCGTCACCCGGAAAAAGAGCCACAGCATGTAACCCCTATGGGCGAGGGGTATCCCTGCGCCCGCATGGCAGGCATATGCACGCGGAAGCGTGGAATGTTGTCGGTTTCCTTTGTTCCATGATATAATGTGAAAGGATGGATGGATCAGGCAACGAAAGTGAGGCGGGGCAATCTTTGAACACAGACGAGGAATTGTACGCCCGCTTTCTTTGCGGGGAGGATGACGCCATCCGGCAGCTCATGGACCGGTATCTGGAGCGGCTGACGCTGTTTTGCTTCACCTTCCTGCACAGCCTGACGGAAGCGGAGGATATGGCGCTGGACGCCTTTGCGGTGATTGCAATGAAACGCAGCGTATGGTATGGCGGAAGCTTTCAACGGTGGCTGTACCGCATCGCCCGCAATCTGTCCATTTCCCGCTATCGCAAGCTGCGGCTGATTCAGGTTCCCTTTGACGAGGCGCATCATCTGACGGAAGCCAGCGTGGAGACGGTGTATTGGCGCCAGGAGGAAACCGAAGCCCTCAAGGCCCTGCTTCTGCGGCTGCCCAAGGATGAGCGCAGCGTGCTTACGATGCTGTATCTGGAAAACCTGAGCTACGCCCAGGCGGCCAGCGCTCTGAACATGGACGAAAAGAGGGTCGATAATCTGGCCTATCGCGGCAAAAAGCGGCTGCGGGAATGGCTCCGGCAGGAGGAAAGAGAGCATGAGTGAAACGCTTGTCTGCGTGCTGGTGGCGTTGCTGGCATTTGTGTGCGGCATGGTCGCTGCCATCCTTGTCAAAACGGTTCATCTGGAGAAAAAGGAACATGAGCGCAATCGTTCTTTATGAAATTCTGCATTGTCTTGCGGCTGCGTGCCTGGCGGTTCGGCTGTTCTACCATGCCCACAGCCCGGCGCAAACGAAGCGCTATGTGCTGGCAGGAGCGGCGGCCTGCCTGTTCCTTGGGGATGTCTACTGGCTGGCGCACCTGATCATCCGCGGCGAGCCTCCCGCCATTTTTTCTGCCTGCGATGTAGCGTACATCGGTTTTCTGCTGATGTTCAACACCGCTTTGCCCGGCGTGGGTCCGCAGCGTTTGCGTCAGCGGCCCTTCGCGGTATGGATGGCGGTTTTTACTCTTATGAACGTTGTGGCATGGATGATCTGGACCGGGGCATGGTTCAACAATCTGTTATGGGGCGTTCCCATGCTGCTTCTTGCCACGCACAGCGCCATGATGGTGGAAAAAGACCTGCCCCAGGCCCGGCGAACCGTTTTTTTCGCACTGGTGGCTCTATTGGTTTTCTGCGAGGCAGCCGTGCTTGCAGGCGGTCCGTACCGTATGCTTGCTCCCCTGTGCGTCCTGCTATGGGTGCTGTCGCTTGTTCAGCTGGCTTTCACGCTCAAGGACAGTCTGAAACGGCTTTCTGTTCCGGCGTGGGCGCTTATGGTGGTTTTTTGTGACTGCGCGTCCTTTTTGACGCAGGGAGCGGTCTATTACGGATTTCAACTGTTGATGATGGTTTGTTTTGCCTATGCTGCAGTGTCGGCCTGCAAGGAGGGAGAGGCTCGTCATGCGGTCTGATCTGTTGCTGGCCTGCATCAGCGGGCCGCTGCTGGCTGTATTCCTGCTGAAAGGAAAGGCGCGGCGACTGCTGGCGGCTGTTTTTGGCGGCATGTTGATCGCGTTTTTCGCAGGCGCCATCAGCGGCTTTCTGGCGGAGCTGGTGCGCTATGACGCCATGGCGGCTGTGCTCTACATCAGCCCGGCCGTGGAGGAAGGGCTGAAGCTGATTCTGTTCTTGCTGTTTCTCTTCGTCTGTCAGCTGGAGGATGCAGCGCTTCCCGACGTTGCCGTGGGCATCGGCGTGGGCTTTGCGATGATGGAAAGCATCGCACTGCAATACACGGCGGGTGATATCGGTGCGATCGCGCTGTTCGCGCGCGCTTTCTGCTCTGCGCTGATTCATGTTGCCTGCGCGCTGATGCTCATCCTGGCGGTGCGCATGGTCCGCCGCATGGCGCTGGAGACCTTGAGCGGCATTCTGGGCATCTATGCCGTAACCGTTACGGTACATGCGCTGTATAATCTGTTGATATCTGCCGGCGGCGCGGGCGAAATCCTGGGTTACTGCTTGCCGGCCATGCTGATTGCTGCATGGAAGCTGTGGCCTGTCATTGGAAAGGACGTTGCGAGGTGAGGAACGTGCGAACGACGGACGAACAGGTAAACGAGGTATTCCGCAGGGCTGCCTTGCTTCGGGCCCGGCGCCTGCGGCGCAAGAAAATCCTGCTGGGCGTATGCTGTTTCGCGCTTTCCTTCCATCTGATCCTTCTGCTGAAAGGCAGAATCAGCATGACGGTGGCAACCAATACAGCGACGTACGGATCACTTGTGTTCGAGGGAATCGGCAACCACTATGTCTTGATTGCCGTAGCATTTTTCCTGCTGGGCATCCCGGCCGGGCTGGGGGTTGACCGGCTCGTCCGCTGGTGGAAAAAACGAAGGATCGAACGTTATGCTCAAAAATGGATGGGACGGGAGAATGCTTCCCATCTTCCATCCGAGGACTGACAAAGGGTGTGGGACGCGTCCTTTTGCAGCAGTTTCCGCGCCCTTCGTTTTCCGGGATCGGCTTACGGCGCGTATTGCTTTTTTGCTGAAAAAACGGTATGATGAGACAGGTGTGGGCTTCTTTGTCCCACAAGGAAGGAAACGAGCGGAGGTGCGCTATGGAACGCAATCTGAGCTTTGATACGGAAGGATTGGAGAAGATAGCCGTTCATCTTGGATGGGCGCAGCTGGAAATGTTTGCGGATGAAGTGGACAAGGTTCAAGTGATGGCTGCCGGTGACGACAGCAGTGTGGAGGACCTTCGAATCGCGGTCAAGGACGGATGCCTGACGGTGGAGCAGCCACAGTACGGCATTTCGCTCAACATCATGGAATGCCGGTGGCTGCAGGTATGCGTGCGCGTCCCCAGCCAATGGAAGGGCGATATTGCCCTGAGCACGCTGTCCGGGCTGCTCAGCGCACGAAAACTCTGTGCAAAAAGCCTTTCGCTGGAAACCGTCAGCGGCGACCTCCACGCCGTGCGCATCTGCGCCGCCGATGCCAGCCTGAAAACCGTGGGCGGCGATATGCGCGGCGAGCAGCTGACGGCGGAAAGCCTGAACGTACGCAGCGTCAGCGGCGATACAGCGCTTGACGCATTGAGCGTTAAGTCGCTCAAGTGCACCAGCGTCAGCGGCGAGCAGACTTATAACATGGCTTGCGCATTTGAGAAGGTGGATGTAACCGCCGTTTCCGGCAATGTGATTATCACGGCGCCGGTGGAGGCCATGGATATGAGCCTGCGCTCCATCAGCGGTCGCGTGCGCACCGAAGGCGTCAACATCCGTGAAGGCGAAGGCGTGCCCAGCGTGCGGGTCACCGGTGTGACGGCGGACCTCAAGCTCATCAGCATCAAAGACTAACCCTGTGGTTTTTTCAATCTTACTTTAGAGAGGATGGTTTTCCCGATGGCGAAGAATCATTTCGGCGGTTTTGGCGGCGGCGCCAACATGCAGCAGCTGATGCGGCAGGCGCAGAAGCTCCAGGAACAGATGGCCAAGGCGCAGGAGGAGCTTGACGAGCGCGAATACAGCGCGCAGGCCGGCGGCGGCATGGTCAGCGTGACGGTGAGCGGCAAGCGCGAGCTCAAGCATCTGGAAATCAAGCCTGAATGCGTGGACCCGGAGGATGTGGAAATGCTTCAGGACATGATCTTGGCCGCGGTGAACGAGGCGCTTCGCAACGCCGAGGAAACGCGCAACGCCGAAATGGCCAAGCTGGCCCCCGGCATGGGAGGCATGTTCTAAGCCATGGCCCAGCAGTTGGAGCCCATTGCCCGCATGGTGGCGCAGCTTTCGCGCCTGCCGGGCATCGGGCAGAAAAGCGCGCAGCGGCTTGCCTATCACATCATCGGCATGCCGCTGGAGGATGTGCGTGAGTTGGCCAGCGTCCTCTACCAGGGACGCAAGGCCATTCGCTACTGTGCGGTATGCGGCAATTACGCAACCGGCGAGCTGTGTGATATCTGTGCCGACGAACGCCGCCGCAACGGCCAGATCTGCGTGGTGCGAGACCCGCGGGACGTAGCCGCCATCGAGCGCATGCATGATTTCCACGGCAGTTACCATGTGCTGCACGGAACCCTTTCCCCCATGGATGGCATTGGCCCGGACGATATCCGCATCCGGGAGCTGCTGGCGCGCCTTAAGGATCATACGGTCAAGGAGGTCATCCTGGCCACCAATCCGGATATTGAAGGGGAAGCTACCGCTTCCTACATCGCCCGGCTGCTCAAGCCCATGGGGGTACTGGTCACACGCATCGCACATGGCGTGCCCGTGGGCAGCGATTTGGAATACGCGGATGAAATCACCCTCTCCAAGGCGATGGAGGGCCGGCGGGAAATGTAATTCGAGCGCCGCGCTGCACAGCGCGGCGCTGTTTGCCATTTTTGATACGAAAGGCGGAACAGCCCATGGCTTTCCTTGACAACTTAACCCCTGCCGCCGCGGTATGCATGGCGCTGGCGCTGCTGTGCGTCGTCCTGCTGGCGGTGTTGCTGGCAATCGTACTGCGGGGGCGGCGGGCCACGAGCGAAGCGCTCTCCGCTGTGGAAGAAGCGCTTCGGCGTGAATTGCAGGCAACTGAAGGCGCCCTCGGGCAGCAGAGCGATCAGCGACGGGAGGAGCTTCTGCGCGCCATCGGGCAGCTGGGGGAAAACCTGTCTGGCACGTTTAGCGCGATGAGCCGTTCGCAGGCGGAGCAGGTCAACGCCCTCGTCCGACAAAGCTACGACAATGCGCAGGCGTTTGATCTGCGCCAGCAGGGCATGCAGCGCATCGCCGACGAGAGCCTCAAGCGCATCGAGGCGCGCATGCAGGGCTCGGAGGCCGCATTGGCGCGCGCGCTGTCCCAGAACGAAACGCGCATGGAGGCGCTTCGGACCACGCTGGAAGAAGGCGCGCGCCGGATGCGCGAGGAAAACGCCCAGAAGCTAACCGAAATGCGGCAGACCGTGGATGAAAAATTGAGCGCCACGCTTGAAAAGCGCCTCACCGCCAGCTTTTCACAGGTGAGCGAGCGGCTGGAGCAGGTCTACCGCTCACTGGGCGAGGTGCACAGCCTGGCCAGCGGCGTAGGCGATCTCAAACGCATGCTCGGAAACGTCAAAACCCGAGGCGTATGGGGCGAAATTCAGCTGGGCGCGCTGCTGGAAGAGGCCCTGACCGACACGCAGTACCAGCGCAACGTGGCCGTTTCGCCCGGCTCCAGCGAGCGGGTGGAGTTTGCCGTCTGTCTGCCGGGCCGCGAGGAGGGCGGCGCGCCGGTCTATCTTCCCATCGACAGCAAGTTCCCTCAGGAGGATTACGCGCGTCTGGCCGAAGCCGCTCAAAACGGCGACCAGCCGGCCGTAGAGGCTGCGCGCAAGGCGCTGATGACCGCCGTGCGCACCGAGGCGCGGCGCATCGGCAAGTACATTGCCCCGCCGCACACCACGGATTTTGCGGTGATGTTTTTGCCGCTGGAAGGGCTTTATGCGGAGGTGATGCAGCATGCATCCGCAGTGGAGACCATCCAGCGCGAGCAGCGGGTGCTCATCGCGGGCCCCAGCACGCTGCTGGCTTTGCTCAACAGCCTGCAAATGGGCTTTCGCACGCTGGCCATCGAGCGGCGCTCCGCCGAGGTGTGGAAGCTGCTGGGGGCCGTCAAGGCCGATTTTGGCAGCTTTGCCACGGTGCTGAAAAAGACGCAGGAAAAATTGCAGCAGGCCACCGACAGCATTGACAGCGCTTTTGTAAAAACGCGCGCCATCGAAAAGCGCCTGCGCCGCGTGGAAGTCGTGGAAGTTGCGCAGGACGGACAGTTGACAGACGGGGAGGAAGAGCCATGAGGCCCATGCGCCGCACGGACCGCCAGGTTGCCGATGAGGCCGGCATCCGCGCCATTCTGGACCGCTGCCAGGTATGCCGCCTGGCCCTGTGGGATGAGGAAGGCCCCTACATCGTGCCGATGAGCTATGGTTACCGGTGGGATGAAGGCGGGCTGAAGCTGTATTTTCACTGTGCCGGCGAGGGCCGCAAGCTGGACGCCCTTCGCCGGGACCCCCGTGCCGCCTTCGAGATGGATGCGGACTATGCGGTGGTTGGCGCGGAAAGCGCCTGCGGCTATACCTGTACCTACCGGAGCGTAACGGGGATGGGCTTGCTTCGCGTGGTGGAAAGCCCGCAGGAAGCGTGCGACGCCCTGACCTGCCTGATGAAGCGGCAGACGGGCAGAGAGTTTTCCTTCACGCCCGCCTTGCTTGGGCGCGTATGTCTGCTCTGCCTGGATGTACGGAGCGTATGCGGAAAATCCAACTGCCCGGCGTGATGCCGGGCCACGCCACTAGCTCCGCGTGCTGTCGGCCAACCCTTCTCCGTTTCCGGCATGGTGCCTCCGGAACGCCGTAGGCGTTTCGCCGGTCTGAGCCTTAAATACCTTGGTAAAATAGTTTTCATCCGCAATGCCCACCGCGCGGGCCACGTATTTCACGGGTTCGGCCGTGTTCAAAAGCAGGTCCATGGCCGCCTGCATCCTCCGGCAGGTGACCAGCTGCATGGGCGTGAGCTGAAAATGCTCCTTGCAGACCGTATACAGCTTGGTCTTGCCCACGTTCAGCGCCTCGGCAATGCCGGTGGAGTCCAGTGTCTGCGCGTAATGCGTATCGATGTAGCTTTGCAGCAGCTCCGCGTCGTCGCGGCGGCTTGTGGCCTGCAGGCCGGACAGGCGTACCTCGCTCACGCAGGCCTGCACGATTTCCAGGCAGGCCGTCATCTGACGGGCAGAAATCCGGCGCAGGCGCAAAAAAGCCTGATACAGCGCGTCCTGGTCGGGGTACCAGGCGCATCGGGCTGCCACCCGCCGCCACTGCTCCTCGCGCGGCGCATCGTCAAGCATCTGCCCAAAGAGAATGGTCGCTACCGTGCGCCGCTTCTCCGTCACAGGCAGGGCCACCTCATACAGGCCCGCATGGCACAGGTATTTGCGGCGCACCTGCGTGCGTCCCACTTCCTCTGCCGCCTTCCTGTCGCAGGCATGACAGCGTTCAAAGCCGCTGTCCTCCTGCATGATGAGGCCGCAGAAGGGCGCCTTGAAGCTGCTGGCATACAGCTCGTTCCCCCATTCGTCCATCAGGGAAAACTTGATGCCCGTCAAAAGGTGCAGGTTGTTGAGCAGCCGTCCCAGGCGCTGAAAATCGTCTTTGTTCAGCATGCGCAGCCCGCCTTTGCATCTGTTTTGTTCATTATAGCGCATTTGTTGGAAAAGCGAAAGATTTTACTAGATTTCGGGAAAGGTTTCTCTTAGCTTTTGCACGCGTTCGTGCTATGCTAGGAATGGAAATCAAACCGGATGAAGCAAAAGGGGTGTGGCATAGATGAAACCTGTTCTGGTCATCATGGCTGCCGGGATGGGCAGCCGTTTTGGAGGATTGAAGCAGATCACGCCGGTGGATGACGCCGGGCATATCCTGATGGACTATTCCATTTTCGACGCCATGCGCGCAGGCTTTGGGCGTGTGGTGCTGATCATCAAGCCGGAGCTGGAGGCCGACTTTACCAATCTGATTCTTTCGCGCCTGAGCGGCGAGGTGCAGGTGGATTTCGCCTATCAGACGCCGGACCGGCTGCCCGAAGGCTTCTCCGTTCCCGAGGGACGCGTCAAGCCCTGGGGTACCGCGCATGCCGTGCTGTGCGCCCGCGAGAAGATCGACGCGCCGTTCTGCGTGATCAATGCCGACGACTTCTACGGCCGCACCTCCTTTGAGAGCATCGCGCAGTTCCTGACCACGGAGGCGTCTCCCTCGGCCCATGCCATGGTGGGCTACCGCATTGAAAACACCCTGACCGAAAACGGCCATGTGGCTCGCGGCATCTGCCAGACGGATGAGCACAGCATGCTGGTATCCGTAACCGAGCGCACGCACATTGAGCCGCGGGAGGGCGGTGCAGCCTACACCGAGGACGGCGAACACTTCACCTTCGTGCCCGCCGGTACCTATGTGAGCATGAACATGTGGGGCTTCCATACCACCATTCTGGACGAAATCGACGCGCGTTTTGCGCCTTGGCTGCGGGAAAACCTGCCCGTCAACCCCCTCAAGTGCGAATACTTCCTGCCGCTGATTCCCAACCAGCTGCTTAAGGAGGGCAAGGCCACCGTAAAAGTGCTGCCCACGCACGAGCGCTGGTATGGCATGACCTATGCCAATGATATGCCCAACATCCGCGCCGCGCTGGCCTCCATGCGGGAAAGCGGGCTATATCCCGAACACCTGTGGAGGAAATGAGCCATGGAACACATCTACCGTCAATTCGCCCTGGACGGCCTGCCCATCAGCTGTGCGCGCTACGGCAGCGGGCACATCAATGAAACTTATCTGCTGGTGACCAGCCGTCCGCACCTGTACATTCTGCAGAAGATCAACAGCTACGTCTTTCACAATGCCGCCGGGCTGATGGACAATATCATCGCCGTGACGGGCGCGCTGCGCCGTCAGGACTCCGACCCCCGGCATGTGCTCACGCTGGTGCCCACGCTGGACGGCAGGCCCTATCTTACCGTGGGAGAGGACGAAACCTGGCGGTTATACGAATTTGTAACCGACAGCCTGTGCCTGGACAAGCCCGAAAGCGTGGACGATCTGAAGCAGAGCGGCGTGGCCTTCGGCATGTTCCAGAATCAGCTGGCGGACTTTCCCGCCCACACGCTGACGGAGACCATCCCGCATTTCCACGATACGCCCGCGCGTTATGAGCAGCTCAAGCAGGCCATGCAGGAAAACCGGGCCGGCCGGCTGAATGAGGTCCGTGCCGAGCTGGACTTCTATCTGGCGCGCGAGCAGGAAGCCGCCGCGCTGATGGACCTGTGCCGCGCAGGCAAACTGCCCCTGCGGGTGACCCATAACGACACCAAGCTCAACAACGTGATGCTGGACCGCTTCACCCGCGCCCCGCTTTGCGTAATTGATCTGGATACTGTGATGCCCGGTCTGGCGGCCAACGACTTTGGCGATTCCATCCGCTTCGGCGCCTCCACGGCGGCAGAGGATGAAAAGGACCTGAGCCGGGTGACGATGTCGCCGGAGCTGTTTGAAACCTATACCGAGGGCTTCCTGAGCGCCTGCGGCGCGCGGCTGACCCAGGCGGAAATCGATATCCTGCCCATGGGGGCCAAGCTGATGACGCTGGAATGCGGATCGCGTTTCCTGGCTGATTACCTCAACGGCGACATCTATTTCCACGTATCCCGCGAAGGCCACAATCTGGATCGCGCCCGCACGCAGATGAAGCTGGTGGCTGACATGGAGGACAAGTGGGATCGCATGAATGCCATCGTGCAGGAAGCTGCGCAAAAGGTACGCTGACCCTGCAGGTCCCAGGCAGACAGGAGGACGGAAACATTCCGCCCTCCGTTTTTTTCTGCGCAATTTCAGGCAGGAAATGCCGTACCGCATATGGAAAAGGATACTCATGACCCCATATAACTCTATAGGAACATTAGAGTTTGGAGGCGCTTGTCATGAAACGTAATCTCCTTTCTATCGGTAAAATGGCGGAGATGAACCAGGTTACGGTGCCTACGCTGCGCCTGTACGATCAGCTCGGCCTGCTCAAGCCGCGCCATGTGGACGGGGAAACCGGCTACCGGTATTATGACATCAACCAGAACGCGCGCCTGGACATGATCGCCTATATGAAGGAACTGGGCATGAGCCTCAAGGAAATCCAGGGTGTGCTGGAGGCCGAGGACATTGCCCTTATCGAACAGATTCTCGCCCGTAAAAACGAGCAGATCCACCAGCAGATCCGTGACTTGCGGCTTCGGCACAACGCGGTGGAACGCGCCATCGCCAGCATCGAGCGCTACCGCAAATCTCCCGCCACGGGCACCATCGCGCTGGAATACATCGACCGGCGCTACATCTGGGGCATTTCCTGCCCGGAAAACTTTTATGAAAAGGATATCTCCTCCTACGAACAGGCGCTGACCAATCTCCGCAAAGCCCTTTTGGAAAAGAATTGTCCGCAGATTCACTCCTACAACACAGGCACCTCCATCACGCGGGAAAACTTTGCCCGCGGGCATTTCGTGGCGGACCGCGTGTTCATCTTCACCGACCAGCATGCGCAGGCCTACGGCCTCACCGTTACCGTGGTCGACAGCGGCATGTACGCCTGTATCTACCTGGACCATTACGATGACGAAATTGCCTGTGCCGGTAAACTGTTGACATTTTGCAGGAATAACGGCTACCGCATCGCGGGAGACTACCTGTGCGAGGTGCTCACGGAGTTCAATGTATTCGACGGGGACCAGCGCAGCATGTTTGTGCGTCTGCAGGTACCGGTCGAATTTTGCAAAACCCCTTGACCCTCCTGTTGGATGAGCGTTTATACTATTGTTAACGAAATAACAAGGAGGCTTCCTTCATGGAAAAGATCAAGGTTGTACAATATGGCTGCGGCAAGATGAGCAAGTATATTCTTCGCTACCTCTATGAGCATGGCGCGCAGATCGTCGGTGCCATCGATGTAAACCCCGCCGTGGTGGGCCAGGATGTAGGCGACTTCGCGGGCCTTGGCGTAAAGACCGGCGTCATCATTTCCAATGACGCGGACAAGGTGCTCGACGAATGTGCGGCGGATGTGGCCATCGTCACCCTCTTCAGCTTCATTGGAGACATCTACGATCACGTGGAAAAGTGCGTGCTGCGCGGCATTAACGTCATCACCACCTGCGAGGAGGCCATTTACCCCTGGACCACTGCCGCCGCCATGATCAACAAGCTGGATGCGCTGGCCAAGGAAAACGGCTGCACCGTTACCGGCTCCGGCATGCAGGATACCTTCTGGATCAATATGGTGGCTATGGTGGCCGGAAGCTGCCATCGCATCGAAAAGATCAAGGGCGCCTACAGCTATAACGTTGAGGACTACGGCCTGGCCCTGGCCAAGGCGCACGGCTGCGACCTGACCCTGGACGAATTCGAGGCGCAAATCGCCCATCCCGATTCGTTTGAGCCCTCCTATGCCTGGAACGCCAGCGAGGCCATTTGCAACAAGCTGGGCCTGACCATCAAATCCATCACCCAGAAGCACGTGCCCTATACCGTGGATCATGACCTGTACTCCGCCACGCTGGGCAAGACCATCAAAGCCGGAAACTGCATCGGCATGTCCGCCGTGGTGACGATTGAGACCATGCAGGGCATCACCATCGAGGAAGAGACCATCGGCAAGGTCTATGGTCCCGACGATGGCGATCTGTGCGACTGGTGGATCACGGGCGAGCCCAACACGGAATTCCATGTGGTGAAGCCCGCTACCGTGGAGCATACCTGCGCCACCATCGTCAACCGCATCCCCAGCCTGCTCAACGCGCCCGCAGGCTACGTCACCTGCGACCAGCTGGAAGAGATCAGCTATCTGACCTATCCGATGGAGTACCATGTGTGATTTCTGCGCATGATGCAGCGGACCGCCCTAAACGGGGCGGTCCGTTTTCGCGTTATTCCACACCAGAGCCTTGTGCAGCCTGGGCAAAGAGGCGCTGCATTTCCTCCGCCGTCTCCCCTTCGCGGATCTTGCGGCACAGCAGCACAAACCGCCCGTCCGCGTGGTAATAGCTGCATGTCAGCAACATGAGCAGTTCATCCTGGGTATTGACGTCCACGGGCGAGGTCCATACAGAGCGTTTCAGCACGGCGTCCAGGTACGCCTGAAACGCTTCCTGCGTATCAAAGTTCATGGGCGTAACGTCAAAGTAGCCCGCTTCGTCCGCAAGCATGGAGGCATGGAACGCCGCCACGGGCACATAATAGGACGCTTCCTCCTCATACAGGGTGCGGAACGTAAGCAGAGCATGCTCAAACGCGTAGCTGGCCCTCTCATATTTGACCAGCGTACCAAACATGGCCCCGCTTCTCATGTTATGTCCATGAACCAGCAGAATGCTGTCCCGCGGATAAAACATGTTTCTTTCATTGAGAAACACGGTGCCGTTGCTGTCCCATTCTCCGAAGTAATTGTGGCTCAGATAGTATTCGTTGTCGCGCTGTACCACCGGCAGGTCAATTGTTTCGCCTGCGGTGAGCCAGCCGATGACGTCGGGGTTTTTTTCGTAGAGCAGAAGGAAGTCCTCCTGTACGTCCGGAAGCTCCTCTGGCGCAAGCAGCTCCTCACCAGGGCTATTCTTCGCTGCGGGCGCCGCTTCCTCGGCAGACGCGGCGCCGATCAAAGCCGCCAGCCATCCGTCCGATGCACCGGGTCGGTATAGTTCACGCACATCGTTGCTTACGCTGCCCGCGCGCCACAGATCCACCAGATCGATGGCTACAATCGCGCCTGCAATTGCCAGCGATACGACCATCACAACGGTCAGCAGCGCATAGATGATCTTTCTGGTTGTTTCTCTGAGGTTCTTCATGTTGCCTCCCTGGTCATTGCGGAGCAGCCCTGCGGCTGCTCCGCGTAGCTTGTCACTTACGCCTGAAGCGCCGGCGCAGCGCCATGGCCAACAGCCCCATCACCAAACAGATTCCCGCCACCGCATAGCGCGTGCCGGTTTCTCCATAACCGGTCTTGGGAACCTCACTGTAGGTGCGGCGCTTGTTGACAAACGATGCAACCGCCCCGTTTTCGGTGATGACCCCATCAGGCGACATGGCACTTACCTCATAGGCGCTGTTGGCTGCCTCAGTTACGGTGTATCTTGCGCCTACCGGGATTCCGTCGATGCGGATGCTCTGGTTATGAGCCAGGGAGACGGTCATTATGCCGTTATCCATCGTACCCGAAGGCGCCCCGCCCGTGCCGGTATAGGGATAGCTGGCGGCAAGCCGGGCGCCGCCGGCATCCGTCAGGGTGATGGTGAAGGAGAAGGCTTCCGTGGTGCTGGCTCCCTGTCCGGTCACGCTCTTGACCACCGTCAAGCTCGCGGTGCGGTAGCGGTTGTCAAACACGACTGCGTTTGTCGCGGCGCCGTCCCTGGTATAGGTGACTTTGGCGGTCAGCCCGTTTTGCCCTTCCGTCACCGTTACCTCGACAAGGTATTTTGCCGGGTCGTAGACGTATCCAAGCGCGTTCCCTGCCGTCTCCGTCACCTGATAGCGGTAGGTGCCAGGACTTACAAAGCGGATGCTTCCGAAGCTGAACGGCCCCGGACCGGTGCGCGAAACGCTGACGGTTCCACCCGTCTGTCCGTCCGGCATGGGTGCGTGCGCATCCTGCGCCGTCAGGACGAAGGTAAAGCCGGTCCATGGCGCCGAGGCCACATCCACGCGCTTTTCTCCCTCAATCTCTACCTCCGCCGTCATCAGGGTATTGATCACATCATATCCCATCACCTCAGCGGCATAGCCTTCGACCTTTTCCTCGGCCACGGTATAGGTGATTTCCGTTCCGGACCTGTACCTTGGCATGTTTTCAAACGACCATTTCCAGCCGCTTTCTGCCGTCACGGTTCTTTCCTCAACGTTCGTTCCGTCGGCCAGAAGGTAAATGGTGATGCTTTCAGGCCGTTTCCCATAGCGGTTATCGGCGTCATACCAGACCTTTTCACCTGCAATGGTCACGGTTTCCGGCTCGTGGGTGTTGGTGAGAACGAAGCCTGCGGCAGCGTCGCCGGTAATCTGTAGCCCGTAGCCGTTGACGGCCTCCTCCCTGACGGTGTAGACGATCTTCTCGCCATGGCTGTATTCATCCAGTCCGTCAAAGGTTCCCGTCCAGCGGTTGGCCTCGTTGAGCACAAGGGTTCTGCCGGTATCCATGCCGTCCGCCAGAAGTCCGACGGTGATTTCCTCGGGTCTGAGGCCGTCCTGATCGTTTGCATCCTCCCACACCTTGCTTACGCTGACGCTGATCAGCGCCGGCGTATAGCGGTTGGTGATATTGGGGCCTGATATCTCGGCGGTATAGCCCGGCACCGCATCCTCGACGATGGTATAGGCAATCTCCACGCCGTTCTCATACCTTGGCAGGCCGTCGAACGTCCAGGCCCAGCCGTCCTGCTCCGTCACGGTCTTCTGCGCCTTTTCAACGCCGTTGGCCATCAGATGGACGGTAATGCTTTCGGGGCGCATGCCGTCTGCATTGCCCTGGTCATCCCAGGTCTTTTTGCCGGAAAGGCTGATGGTCTCCGGCGTATGATGATTGGTCACATCAAATCCACTGACCTCCGCGTCGTACCCCGGCACCGCATCCTCGACGATGGTATAGGCAATCTCCACGCCGTTTTCGTACCTGCGCAGCCCGGTAAACGTCCAGGCCCATCCATCCTGCTCCGTCACGGTCTTCTGCGCCTTTTCAACGCCGTTGGCCATCAGATGGAGGGTGATGCTTTCGGGGCGCATGCCGTCCTGATCGTTTGCATCCCGCCAGGTTTTCCGGCCGGACAGATCGATCGTTTCCGGCTGGTTGGTCACCTGGACCACCTGGTTGAGGCTGGTTACACCCGATCCCGGGATCCCCAGAATCCATGCCGGGTTTGTGGTTCCTGTCCCCTCATAGGGGGTCAGCACGCCCTCCGCGTTAACCGCCTCTGCGCCATCAAGCACATAATCAGGTGCGGCGGCGGTTTCTTCAATGACGTAAACCTGGTACCAGTTGAGCATTCCAAAGGAAGCCTGTCCCTGGCCGTCTGTCCGCACGGTTTGCATCAGCGTGTTCTCATCAAGCGAGGCGTTCTGGGCGGCCTGGACGCTGGCGAAGGGCCCGTACAGCCGGAACTCCGCGTCCGCGACGGGGGCGCCGTTCATGCCGTCCGTTTTGACCAGGGACACGTTGCGGCCCAGCGTGAAGCCGATATCCTTGCTGTTGTCAAAGATGTCGCTGGTGGCGTAGAGGTAGAAGCGCTCCGATACGAAGCTTCTTTCAGACGCCTCAAGAAAGTTGTTGTCCCTGGCCTCATCTGCGTGAGCACCGCCCGAAACCAGCGTGTTCGGATCGCGGGAATATCCTGTCGTTTTGGAGGGATTTCCACCGCCAAGGGAGGTAACCCGCGCAATCACGCCGCTGTTTTCCGGGATGGTCACGGCGAGATTATACGTTTTGGGTGCGCTTCCCTTCAGCCAGGCGGGGTTGAGGGGATTGTTGCGGGCGGTGCCGCTGTAGAGGTAACTCTGGCTCGCACCTCCCTTTGGATCGGCGGAATCCAGACCGTCAAAGACGTAATGGGCATTCCAGCCGGAAGGTTTTGCATAGCTGGTTGTGCCGCTGGCGCCAGTAGATGTTCCCTCAAAGCTGTTCAATCTAACTTCGATGCAGTCCAGCAGTTTATGCACAATCGCATCCCCGCTCAGGTCTGTTGCCGACTCTCCTTCTTCCCAGATACCGTTTGCATTTTTGTCGATCCAGACATGGCCGCCCACCCTGACCGGTTCGGGCAGGATGGTGGCGGATACGGAGTTGGAGCTGAGCGGTTGCGCAGGCGTGGCGCTGTCGATTCCCTGTCCGGCACCCGTACCCTCGATATACTGGGAAAAATGGCAGGCAAAATCATTGACGGTATTTTGCCATGCGTGGCTTTGCAGCTCCTGCTGGGAAAGTTCGCCCACGTTCATGCGGTATTCCACCACATAGCTTTCACGCGGGGCGAGCGCGACGGCCGCATCTTTGCGGATTGCCACCGCAATGGCCGTAACCGTGCCATCCGGGCTGGTGCTCCAGCCGGCGGGAAGCGGCGCATCATACTTCAGTTGATCGACCGCATCATAGACCGTTTTGGCGTCGCTGATAGCGCCGCTATAATAGAATACCGCATAATGATCAACCGCTGTGCTTGCACCGCTCCCGTCGATCCGTGTAACGCCCGTTACCCCGCCAAAATTCATTCCCCATGCGCTGCCTCTGGAGGTTCCGGCATAGGTAAGATCGCCCGGACCGGGCAGGATATCCAGCAGCGTTACATCGGTATAATGGTAGTTGGCAGACAGGTTGCTCAGAATCAGCCGGTAATCCATGTATCCGTTGTTGTTCACCGTGGACAACCGATCGGACGTGAAACCGATGGCGGCCGATCGGTCGCCGCGGCCCATCTTGAGCAACGCGGCATCCGACGAGGCGCTCCAGCCTACCTTCGTCATGGTAGAGATATAGCCAAAGCCCGCCATATCGTCCAGGATCGTTTTCAGGGCTGTCAGCCGTTCCGTGCCGGCAATCGTGGTCAGCGCGCCTTCCAGCGGCGGGGGCCACTCTCCGTCCACTGTCTTCCAGGCAGTGGCCCGCGGGTTGTCCTGGCTTTGTACGCCCTTTTCACGGCTGCCCACGATGACATGTTTATTCACATCCGCACCGAAGGTGGCCACAGCGCTGGTGGATTTCACCTGCACCGTCAGCTTCACGCTTTCGCCGGGCGCAAGCGCTCCGCTTAGGAATACAAACAGCGCCGTTTCCCCTTCGCTTGTATTGGAGCGCGTGTTTTCAATCGTAACGCCTGCCGGCGCATCCGTCAGCTGAACATTCCCGTTTGCACCATTGAGCAGCATGCCCTGTGGCAACAGGTCCACCAGGAAGGGATTGACCATGGGTGCCCCGGCGGACGCATCATTGGTCAGGGTGATGGTATAGGTGACCACATCTCCGTCAAGGGATATGGTTTCTTTGTCGGCAGTGCTCGTCACGCTGATCTTTGCCGTTTTCAGTTCGCCAAAGAAGTTGTCGGACGTGGCGGTTTTCGTATCCGTTGTCTGGTCCTGACGGCCCTGCTGCACCCCCTGATTGTCCCAGGCACGATAGGTCATGGTGGTTCGGGCCGTATTGGTTACCTTGGTGATGGCCAGTACGCCCTCGCCTCCCGTCTGCCGGTCCAGCGCAATCTGCACCTTTATCTCTCCGGGGGCAAAGGCCTGTCCCAGCGCATAGCCCGTCGCCTCCTGGAAAGCCGGACATTCGTAGCGCACCTGTACGTACTTTGCCTTTTCATCACCTTCCAGGCGCACGGTCTGCGCGGCGGAAGCCTCTACCGTCCGGCTGGTGAGCAGCGAGCCGTCAAAGCCGTAGAACATTACGCAGGCCTGTATGCCGCTTTCTGCCAGGTTCCCGTAAGCGGAGGTATCATGCGTAGCCGGGCCGATCGTGACCTGCGTAATGGAGTACTTTCCCTGCAAATACGCTTCAAAATCCAATGCGGTTGATTCGTTGTATGCGGACAGACCCAAATCCTCAAGCATATAGCCATCCAGCGGATAGGTGTTGTTCACGCTGGGAGCAATGGTGTATTCCAGCGTGGCAGGGTGGGTCAACAGGCTCTCCAGCCGTGGGGTAGCGGTGGTTTTTTTCAATGTCTGCGATGCGCTGCCCGCGATGTTTTCCAGCGTGACAACCTGCTTTTCCGTAGCACCTTCCGGCACGTGGTGCACCACGTACCACACCACGCGGCCGTTGTCCCGCAGCTGCGTCATGCTGGATTCCGTTTCGACCACCAGATACGTTCTGCCGCTGATGATGCTCCGGCCAAGTGCGGCATTGGTGCTCTTATCGGCGTAGCTGTAGGCTCCCTGCGCGCCGGAAGCATCTACCTCGACGGCGCTGAGCAGGGGGGAATGCGCCCGCATAAGCTGCGCTACCTGCTCCTGTGTCAGCTTTTCAGGCGTATCGGATGGAACCTCGTACACATTGACAACGGCGGTAGGCGTCAGCTGGTTATCGACGTCCCTTTTGCGAATTTCCAGTTCCACCCACGGCCTGTTGTAGGCCCTGTAGGTATAGGTGGTGGATACCTGGAGCGGCTCTCCTCCATTGAGCAGGTGAAGCTGGCGTCCATCCGTGGTCTCATCAGGCATTCTGGATTCGCCGCTGTAAAGCCCCTGCAGGCCGGCGTAGCCGTCGGGTACGGTGCTCTCCTCCACCGCATACGACCGGCCGCTTTCCACGGTAAAGCTGACACGGCCCTCTGCGTCGGTCGTTTCATGGCTTACGACCTGCCAGCGATCGTCTGCCTCTCTGATATAGAGGGTGAAGGTTGCGCCCTCAAGCGGGGCGCTGGTTCCGCTCTCCCTTGTGTTGCGATACTTGAAAATCTCGATCACGGAACCCTGATAGTTGGGGTAAATGAGCGCGCTGAGCATGGCGGCGTCGTTCTCCTGAAGGGTTCCTCCCGTCATGCTCTCCGCGTCAAACCGGCCATGCACCAGGGAATCGCCGGGCCTGACGGTTACCTCCGTATAAGGCCGGTCGTTGCGGTAGCCCGCGGGCGCGCTGACCTCCTGAATGCGGAAGGTGTTGCCTGCCAGCCCGCTCAGCGGCAGAAGCACACGGTATTCACCATTTGAAAGCTCCGTCCACTCGCCGGTGGGATTGGTCATGGGATGGCCGCCAGCTATGCGGTACGCCTCAAAGGCGGCGCCATCCAGCGGGCTGCCATCCTTCCCGTTGACTTTGAGAATCGTCACCATCGCATACAGGTAGGTGTTGGATGCGGTGATGGTCATGCCGCTATTGGAGGCAGGCACCGTAAACCTGTAGAACTCCCCTTCCGCCACAACGGCCAGCCCGTTTCGGCCCTCCATTGTGTCGAGGGCAAAGTCCTCGATATTGGAGGTTTCCTTCAGGTAGTAGGTCTGTCCCTGACTCAGCCCCTCAAAGGCTGCCGTAACCACATATCCGTCTGTAGCGCCGTGGGGCACCGTGACGGTTTGGGTGCCCAGCCTGGTTTTGTCCGCGCTGTAGAGTTCAAAGACAAAGCTGTGATTGCCCTCGACAGCGAGCGCCCCGGTATTGACCTTCTTTTCCACGGTAAGCGCAATCTTTTGTGCGTTGCGGAAGGTAAGGGGACGATCATTTTCAAGCTGCCGTCCGGCCACGGTCACGGCCTTTTCAAGGCCGCCGGTCAGCACGACATACTGCGCCCCACCAGACAGGTCGTATCCGTCCGGGGCCTTCGTCTCCGTCACCCTGTAGACGCCGGGTTCAAGGTCATCCACAGCGACTGTGCCGTCTTCACCGGTCGTATAGGACCCCACGTTCTTCCAGCCTGTATCGGCCACGGTTTCTTCTCCGCTCCACTGGCTGAACGGCTTGTACACCACCTGGAACGTCGCACCCTTGAGCCCTTTCTCCGTTTCAATGCTGTCCGTCTTTTGGAGGATCAGCTCACACAATTCGGGATTCACAACTTCCAGCAGCAGGTCGTCCAACCCGTAGTCCTTGAGGTCCACGATGTTGCTCACGACCATCTGGTTGTCCTTTAGCTCGGTCACAAATCCCAGGAAGATGCCCTTCGACGCAAAATCAGCCAGGCGATAGCTTGCGTACTGGTGGCCGGTGCCATAGGCGGACTGAAAGTAGGGATGGAGGTATGCTTTGGAGTGGCCTGATGCTGCCGCGGTTTCTGCCAGCCTGTAGACCCCGGTGCCGATGCCAATGAACGCGGCGGTCCCGTCCTGTTTGGTCACTGCCGTCAGCGTCTCCCCCTGCCCGGCAAGCGTGAACGTCACCCCGGCCAATTCCGCGCCGTCCGTTCCCGTCTTGCGCAGCGCCAGGGAGCGTTTCTGCGGGTTGTACATGGTAATCAGTACGTTCTCGTGCGTCACCTGGAAGTAGTACGCTTTGGCGTTGTAGTAATCGTCGCCCGCAAGGGATGTGCCGTCAAAGATGTTTTCATAACCGCTGTCAGGACCGGTTTCGATGATGCGATACCGTCCGATGCCCAGTCCCCTGGGGAAGGCGAAATACCCGTCCGTCGTGGTGAAGGTGGCGGTAGGCCCGGAGTAACTTGGGTAGGCATAATCCCGCCATGCGCCATTGGCATACCGCTGCAGCTTCATCGTCACTTCCAGCGGCGCGCGGCCACGGGTGGTCAAGAAGTATTCGTCCAGCTGCTCACTGGTCATGCCAAGCGTCTGTTCATTGGCGGTATAGCCGTATTTTCGCACCGTAACGGAAAAGTGATCCACCGGCCAGTTGATGATGCGGTACTGGCCCGTGGCCCCTGTTACGCCCTTGATGGGCTGATACGTGCCTCCGGCCGTAGCCTCCGTCGGATAGAGCGCCCATGCCGTCGGCTCCGCTGCGGGCTGCTCCCCTGTCTTCTCCTTGACATAGAAGGCGTCGTTAAAAATCTCGGTAGACTTGCCTTCCTCATACTTGAAGTACAGAATCATCCCGTAGCCGCTCGTGGGGCTGTCATAGCCCGCGGGTGCGCCGACTTCCACCAGCAGCGCACGGGCATAGCCGTTGCCCGCATCATCCGTCCAGAGAATGTCCTGCGGTACGCCCTCGCGGTTGTGCTTTTCATAGGTATCCTGCAGCGCCTGGAAGTTGAATGCCTTAGAGGAGGCCCACGCGGTAAGGTCCGCCTCTCCCGTCAGGTCATTGTCCAAACCTGTGGTCATGGTATCCAACAGGGCTACGCGCTCGCCATCCGCATGCACCAAATACAGGCTGAAGGCGGCATTGCCAAGCGGCGTATACTCCTCCACCCGCTCGCCGTCCTCATTCACCGAGCCGGCCCATTTGGCGATGCGCACCGTGGAGAACATGCTGCTCCCCCCGCCGGAAACCGGGAGGTTCTCGACGTGTTCCCGCGTCATGCTGTCGTCCTGATAAACAAACACGTTCTCGCAGGTCGTTTGCGGATCTTCGACAGAAGGCGAAGCGTTGGTATAGCCGGTGCCCTTGCGCGCGATCAGGGTAATCTGATTCTCCGGGTTGATCCTGGCGCCGGTGCCGCCGGTCCTTTCCACCAGCCAGTAGACCACATGGTCGCCTACCTTGAGGATATCGGTGGCGAACCATCCATCCTGCCGCTCGCCCGCAGCGTTGTACAGCGTACCGGTCGTGTAGCTGCCCACAAGGGTGTATTGCGAAAGATTGTCATTGTCAAAGATGAGCGTGCCGGAAGAGGTGCCCTCCGGAAGCACCTGCATGTACAGGTCAAATTCCGCGTTGTTGATGACCTTTTTATGATCCGGCTGCGTGCCCGTCGTATCTCCCTGTGCGTCAGGATCGTCGACATATACAAACTTTTCGATTTGCAGCTGCGCCCAATGCTCCACGTTGGTCAACGTCCCGGATTGCATCAGGACGGGATGGCTTTCGTTGGCCGGCTTGGCCACATAATAATACGCTTCCAGATCCTGCGCCGTCAGGGTTTTGGGCGGGGCATCGGGAAAATCCGAGGCAAGATACGTTTTCCCGTTTGACGGCTCCAGATAGGCATACTGGGCCAGGTCGGGAATGTCATACTCCACGGCCACATATTCCGTTTTCTGGTCCAGCTCGGTGAAAAGGGCAATGCCCATGTCATCCGTGGTCAGCATTTCCCGAAGCCGATAGGACCCATCCCCCAGCTTTTCATACAGCGCGATCCGCGCGCCGGGCATGAGATAATCCTTCTGCGTAAAGGAGTGCTCCCAAAGGTTGCGGAATACCTTGGGAACCTCAAAGGACATCTTGGGCAAGTTGACCAGCTCGAGCAGGAGGCCCTCCGTGTTTTCTGTAACGGTTTTTCCCGGCTCAAGGGTAACGCTCAGTTCCTCCTGCGCAAGGGTATAGCCTTCGGGCGCGGCGGTTTCCCGGATGATATAGGTGATTTTCTTTCCATCGTCGCCATAGATGGGCAGGCCTGCAAAGGTGACGAGGCCGGTCTCGCTGGCGCTGGTTTTCGTTTGCAGGGGTTCGGATTCTCCCGATGGGTAGATGGAAAGCTCTGCCCCCGACAGCGGGGTCTTTTGCCCATCCTCGCCCAGCGCGTACTTGGTCACCTGCACCGCGCCCAGTGCGGAAAGGTTATCACAGGTTACGGTCAATGTGCTCTGATCCGTCACCTGCGGCACCTCGATGGGCCCAAAGTAGAAGGCGTCGCCCACCGCTTCCCCCTTTCCCTCATATTCCTGGGGATGCCGGTTGGGGTCCAGAATATGATTGGGATTGCCCTCCGGGACGATCTCCTTGAGGTAGTATGTGCCGGCGGGGAGCTGCGTCGCCGTCCCGGATGACAGGGTGAGCGGCAGATCATCATAGCCGCATACGCGCTCAAACGTATCGTCATCCGTCTTGCGGTAGACCTCAAACAGCACGCCGCTGAGCACCTTCGGTTTGTCGGGAGCCTCGCTGCCGGTGAGGCGCTTCACCACCTTGAGCTTGGGGTCAGGCCGGTTTTTCAGGGTGACGGTAATGACTTTATAGGTCTTTGCCTGCTCCAGAGACACGTACTGGCTCAGGTCGATGACGCAGGCTCCGGTCACATCCGTGTACCCTTGGGGCACGGTGGTTTCTTTGACGATGTACCGCTTGCCGCCTTCAAGGTATACCACGCTGCCGGCGGCGGACGTGATGGGGGTCTCTTCGACGACCGGCGCGCCCTCTGTGCCCGCATTCTCTTCGGATACCGCAAAGGCCGCGCCGGAAACAAAGGCCCCTGTGACGCTGTCCGCCTTTTTGACCACCACGGGCAAGACCGTCGCATAGTTGGCTACCTGGGCGGACTGGGACAGTTTCGCAGGCGTATTCCCCTGCGCGACAAACGTATACGGGCCCCAGGCAGGGACAGTTTGCCCGTTGATTTCAAGCTGGACGGTGTCGGTCGTATCCGCCGCATAGCCGACCAGCGGCGTTTCTGCCAGATAGTACTGGTACGGCTGGCCGTGTTCGTCTGTGCGCAGCAGGTCCTCAAAGGACGTTGTCCCGGTAAAGGTTTTCTCACTCACCTTTTCGACCGTTCCATCTTGCGTCTTTCGATACAGGGTAAAGGTGGTTTCCTGTTCCGGCTGCGGTTCGTACCGGCCGTTGCTGCTCATGCGGTAGAACTGCTTGGTCAGCGCAAGGCTGCCGTTTCGGTCGTTCTGCATTATAATCTGTTTGGCTTTTCCGGTGGGCTTGCCAAGAACATCCACCAGATCGAATGCTGCCGAATACATCTCCCCGGCCGACGCGTTCTGCGGGTCATGCCAGCCCATGGGGAGTGTTTCCCTGAAGCGGTAAACAATGGCCTGCCCCGCATCGTCATACACGGGAAGCACGGCCAGAATCTGCCCCGCCTGGCTTAGCGACAGCTGCTCCTGATCCGCAACCTCCGTCCATGAACCATCGTCATTTTCTTGTTCAATCGCAAAGCAGTTTTGAAATTCCCCATAGCTGAAGCGATCTACGTCCACATATTTAATTCCGTTGTACATCTGCTTTTGCAGCATAACGGGGGCCAGGTTATAGTGATTGACGACTTCGATGCTGCACGCGCTCTGATCCACGCTCACAGTAACGGTCTGCTCATATGTTTCATTTACATAGCCTTCGGGGACGAGCGTTTCCCTGATGGTATAATTTCCGTAGGGCAGCCTGTCAAAACGAAGGTGTCCGTTGCCATCCGTCGTTCCGCTGGCAATCTCCCGGCCGTCCCGGTACAGCGTGAATTCCGCGCCGGAAAGCAGGGTATCGCTGCTTTCGCCGGTCTTTCGTCCCCCCTTGGTTATGGTGATGCTGCCGAGACATTCATGGTTGTAAAAGCCCGCCGTCGCGCTCTCTCCGGCTTTAAGCACGAGTGTTTTGTCGTCGGCGTTATGAGTGGAGCCCGTGATCTTCTCGGTATTTGCGGGCAAATCCTTTTCGCTGACGGTATAGGTGCCTGGCTGCACATAGACGACGAAAGTGCCATCCGTGCCATTCATCTCGCCCGTTCCGGCCGGATCCAGGGTGATCGTGTTGGCAGCCAGCTTCCGATAGGTACCGTCCTGCCTGATATAAAGATTGGGCATGGACTCATCCGGGCCGGTGATGGCGAACACGGCCTCGCCGGCAATAGGCTGGCCGCCCGCCGGGAAGTTCTCCGCTGAATACAGCGAGCTACCGCCCTGCGCATTGACGATATACTTGCTAATGGTAATCTGTGCGGGAAGGGTCACCTCCCCGGCATCGATACTGGCCTTTGCCTCGTCGCCGTCCGGAGCGCCACCCTTGAGTCGGTACGCGATTTGGGCGGTGTTGAATACGGTCAGCTTGTCCTTTTTTTCGTCATAGAACTGCGCGATGAATTTTTCGTAGGGATAAACAGCCTCCACCAGATATGCGGACCAGTAGGGCGTTTCCCCGCTTACGGAGGAAAGGCCCTTGCCCGAACAGGTATCCACCGGCAGGCTGATTTTGCCGCCCGCACTGGCATCGATGGGCGTCTTTTCTCCAAACTGCGGCGTGATGGTGACGCTCTGGGGCGCGATGGGGTTATGGTCACGGTCCTGAACGGACAGGATTTCCGTGAGCTCGATATCCCCTTCAAACGGCACGCGGCCCGTCCGGCCATAGGTGTCGGGATTGGTATTGACTGTGCCATCCGGGTCTTGCAGCCCCACCGTAAGCCGGAAGGTAACGGTTACCGTCGATTGATCCTCACTGGGGACGGCGCTGACGGCCTCCTTTTGAATTCCCCAGCGATCGTCGGACGCGGTGATTTTCTGGCCGAGACCGGAACCCTCCATCGTCTTGGCGTACTTCCTGGTGGGCAGCGCCTGACCCGGAGTGGTCCGGTCCAGGATGGTAAACTCCGTTTCCATGCGCACAGGGGTCGTAAAGTCCAGCGTCTCCCCCATGCCCCGCTGTCCATTGCCCTCGATCAGCAACGGGATGGTGATGGTGCCGCTCTGGCTGGAAGCCGCGCTAAGCTTTTCTGTCAGCTTTAATCTCCATTCGTTCCCTTGCCGGATCACTTCCGTTACGTTCTGGAGGGAACCGGCAGCGTCCTGGACAATGCTGACCCCCTCCGGCAAAGTCAAGATGATCTGCGTGTTTTCGTAATCATCGAAAAGCGTCTGAGGAAATTCCGAATAGTTGAAGGTTGCCGCCGGAGTAAGCGTCCAGGCAAGGTTCAGGTTCACCTGCTGTCCGGCTTTTACCGTCCCGTCCATGTCCAGCCAGTCTGCCTTGACGGTGCCTACCTCAATGGTGCCGTTTTCACCATAATACGCTTCCGCCGTTTCAAGGAAGGTGTTGCCCTCTTTGGAGCCGGTGCCTCCGGCCGTCCCGCTATAAGAGGCAGCGCTGACGAGCGCATATTGGCTGAAGTGGGTTGCTGCAAAAGTGAACGTTCCGTTCTCCGCGCTGCCGCCCATATTTATGGCTGTGCCGCCGGATATATGCCATGCGCTGATTTCACCGCCAAACTCTGCAGGAATCGGAAGGGTGACGGACACGGCATTCGTGGGCTGATATTCCTGTTCATTCTGCCAGAGGGTGATGTCATAACAGATGCCATCCAGCAACGTGAGGCCGGCCGCGTTCAGGGCGGCTTCCAGAACATCTTCGTCCGTCTGCACAATGGCGACGGTCGCCGTTACGTCCGCCGGCAAGCCGGCCACGGTAACCTTTGTGGTCTCGTCAGTCAGGGTGAACGGCGCAGTTTCCCCGGCCTCATGCTGGTTTTCGGCGAGAGGAGACGGTACCGGATTCACGGGTTGGGGCAAGTCTCCCACTATACTTGCGTCCTGCCGGGATTCCCCGTTCTGAGGCGCTTCCTGGGTATCATCCGGCTCTGCGGTGTGGTCTTCGTCTTTTCCGGCAGACGATACGGCAAAAGAAACGATTGGAAGCGCTACGCCGCCATATGCCCCGCACATGACGTGCCGGCCGGACTGAACGGCGTCCGCCGTGGCGGTCTGGTCCGACTCCGGAATAAGGGCATCCTCCCGGAGGTAGCCCTCCAGGCTTTGCTCGCCATCGTGTTCAAAGGCAAAGGCCACCTTCATCCAATGGTCCGATACCCGCCCGGCCACATAAACGACGGAATCCCGCGCCAGTATGCCCAGCACTTCCGAGGAACCGGAGGGAGTGGCATATACGCTTTCGTATCCGCCAACATGCGCATAGCCGGAGTCAAATGCCTCCTCGGTGGGCAGATTGTCAGGTTCAGCCGTGGCTTCCGGGGTCGCGGTCGGCGCAGATTCCACAGAGGCCGTGGGAGCCGGAGATTCGGTCGCCATGGGGGCAGGGGTTACTGTGGGGGCAGGGGTGAGTATCTCCGTGGGCGCCGGAGTTACGGCTACCGTAGGCGACGGGACTTCGGTTGCCACCGGCGCCGGGGTTGCAGCGGTCGTGGGGGCCGGGGTTGCGGGCGCCGTGGGCGCTGGGGTTTCGGTCGCTGCCGGCACCGGGGTTGCAGCGGCCGTGGGGGCAGGGGTTTCGGTTGCCGCCGGCACCGTGGTTGCAGCGGCCGTGGGGGCAGGGGTTTCGGTTGCCGCCGGCGCTGGGGTTTCGGTTGCCACCGGCGACGGGGTTTCGGTTGCCGCCGGTACCGGGGTTGCAGCAGCCGTGGGGGCCGGGGTTGCGGTTGCCGTAGGAGACGGAGGTTCGGTTGTCATAGGCTCCTCTTTGGAAACCGATACCTCTTCAGCAGATGCCTGTGCAGGTGCTTCCAAGAACTCTTCTCCGGCGACAGAACCCTCCGCCGTTTCCCTCATCTCCGTTTCCTGCACAAGGGTGACCGTCTCCGCGCGGACGCTTTTACCGTTCACGCCAACCTCAGGCACGGGCACGCTTACACTCAACGTCATATTCAATGCCAACAAGCATGCAAAAATCCGCTTTAACTTCATGGATCCATCCCCCTGTTATGAAAGAATCTGGGCTGCTTTTTAAGGCATCCCTGCCTGTTTCGTCGTGCATGGGGCAGACGTGAGGGAAGCGGCATTTTCATCCGTCAGGAGCGTTGTTTGCAAGGGATCCCCCAACGGTTTCCAGGGCCTTTGCTCCGGATCAAGCGGGTGAAAAAGTTTTATCTTATTTGCACGTTTCATGCTTCCCGGGTGTACAATACGGATGTGGCATCGCAGAATCTATCAATTTATGGCCATTGCAAATGCATAGACAAATCGGCTTTTGGGGGTGTTGGATACGGCTTATGACGGCCTAATCTACAGACAGGCGCAGGCGGATAGTTTGGCAACGGCACTGCGCTGCTGGTCAAGCAGGCTGTGTGCATAACAGTCCAGCGTTGTTTTGGCAGAGCTGTGTCCCAAGAGCTGGCTTACCGTCTTGACATCCACCCCCATTTCAAGGAGTCTTGTGGCATAGCTGTGCCGCAATGTGTGAAAATGGGCGTCTGGAATCTCCAGCCGCCTGACAACTCCGGCAAACCGGCGCTGAATGGTGCGCGGATCCGCGGCACGCATTCCCGTACCAAAAATATAGCCTGTGGTGAGCTGCACGGCCGACCGCTGTTTCTTTTGTATCTCCAGCCGTTTTAATAGAAAGGTCGGAATGGGAATCGTCCGGCAGGAACTGAGGGATTTGGGCGATCCTATCATAAGATAGGTTTTTGCACCTCCGCACTTGAGGCATTTGTCTGTATCCATGCGCTTGAGACGCTGCACGGTCCTGCATACGGTTGCGGTTCCGTTTTCCCAGTTGATATCCGACCATCTTAATCCGCAGATTTCACCCAGACGAAGCCCCGTATACATGGCAAACAGCGCCGTGAGATCCTCTCCCTGACTCAGCGTTTTTTCCACCTTTTTTTGCTCCTCACGGCTGAACACGCGCTGTTGAACCCGTTCGCCCCGCTTCACACAGATTTTTCTGCAGGGATTCTTGGTGATGATTCCATCATCCAGCGCCGCCCTCATCGCGGCAGAAAGCAGCCGGTATATGCCCCTCACCGTGTTCTCCCCCAGGCCTTTTGCCTGCAGACATTCCAAAAATGAATGAACCATTTCAGGCGTGATGGATGCCATTTGCATTCGTCCAAGGCATGGCAGGATATGCCGGTTCATTTGATTCTGGTAGGTCAGATAGGAGGAGGCTTTGATTCCCCCAAGCAAATCCGTTTCCAACCAGCTTCGCATCCATTTTTCCACTGTCATGCCACGCACAGCCGCCTCCGGATGGATGGTTTGCTGAATCTCGGCCTTTTTTTCCAGCAGCCTTTTTTTCACATCGGTATAACGCATTCCATACACATAGCCAAACCTCGTTGTTCCATTGCTCTTTTTCCCAGTCACATACCGTCCTTCATAGCGCCCGTCTTTTCGTTTGTAAATATTTTCGCCGTGTCGTGCCATGATGTACACCTCCTCAAAAGTTCATGAACCGGCTTCAGCATTGCCTGATATTTTTCGCTGTGATCCTAGGGATCACAACGCCCCTGAACCCCCTGCTGACGGCCTTTTTGACGGCTTACTGTGTGTGCAATTTTAACCTGCTCAAAGTTGATAAAAATCCAATATAAGGAAATGCAAAATATTTATGGATATCTTTTTCTTTTCATTTCTTGTTTCAACATAGTCTGTATGGTATAATTTATACGATTGGGAGCAAGTGTGACGGATTGGCTTCACAGAGGGACTATTTTACGTGGAATGATAGATTCTGCGACATCTCTCCCAGATGACAATTCCAGCCCGTCCCCTTTACAGGCACTCCGATATTGAGGAGGCCTTATTTGCTGATGTTTTTTCCGGTTTGTTATGCCGCATGGAGGCAGCTGCTAATGGGATTGGTTGCGTAGATTCCCACACTGGCGGCGTGTTGCCGTTTCAGCCTCTTTTTGTTCCGGGCCCCGTTTGCACAGGTAAAGAAAGGTGTAGGAAAAAGAAGACCATACTTGCTGGAGCACAGCCCCTGAATTTCGGCCACGAAGCATTGTTTATTTCATTTTCAAATGTTCGTTTGGATCAAACCCAACCCGTAGATATACCGTCATGTCCTGATGGAAAAAAACGACTCCGGTATTGAAATCACGGTTAGGCCATGCACCCTCCATCGTTCAACGTTGATTTTCAAATAGCTATGCGCATGGTTGCAGTCCAGACGGATGCAAAGCTGCGGCCAGCTCCACAAATCCCTCATTTTGAGCCAACCTGGCAGATCCATCATACCTGTCGTATCATTAAAACGGCCGGTTGCCTCTCTTACAGCAAGGCACAGCTTGCGCATATTGGCAGCCTTGCGACGGCTTTCCCCATAACAAACCCTGGTTTCTCGTTCACTCCCCTCTATTGGCGCATGTGGCTAACCCTTTGTGTTTCCTCTCCTGTTTACGGGCCTGTGCAAAACGTCTTTTCGCTCCACAGTGCGTTCAATATACCAGGATTTCATCTGAACGAAACAGAAATTTCTGGAAATAAGAATAGCAAAATGCTACAGCCTGGATTTTTACTTCAACGTTGTTCTTGTTACATCTGCTCCCTTGCAATTCTCCGTCGCTATGCTACAATGTTCCACGGTTTCTGGCTTTTATCCAAAGCGATTGGGGGCAAATCAAATATGGCAAAAAGGACAATTTCTATTCTGGCCTTGATTCTGACGTTTCTGGCCGCAACCGCAGCCGTTGCGGAAACCTGGTATATTCAAACGGATAACGGCAAGCCGCTCAACATAAGAAGCGGTCCTTCCAAAACCTCCGGTATCGTCGCCACGGCGGAAAACGGTATTCCGTTGGAGGTTGTTGAACTGTTGGAGGACGGCACTTGGGCCAAGGTTGTCTATCACAATCAGACCGGCTATTGTATGACCGCCTTTTTGACCCGGGACCAGGAACCGGAAGGCAGTGACCTGGGATACAGCATAGTCTACGATGAATCCCTGTTTTCCTATGAGCAGGCCGGAGGCATAGACACCTATTGGTGGAAAGCGCAGGAGCCGGGAAAGCCCAACTGCTATCTAAGCGTTTCCCGTCTCACAGGCTACACGCTGGATGAGGCCATGGAGGGCCTTATTCTTCAGTCCGGTTTTGAGGGAACGCGTTCTACCCTTGTGCTGGATGGGCAGGTGACCTCCACCTTCACTTTTGCGGAAGGAACCGAAGCTGATGACGCTGTGACGCAGTATGTCTGCGTTCCGCTCAGCGACGGGAGCATCCTGCTGGTCGAACTTTCCTATTATGTTGCTGCAGAAGAAACGGCCGGACAGGCTTTGCAGGAAATGCTGCGCTCTATCACTTTCTCCACGCCGGAAAACGTCCCGCAGTCCAACAGCAGCGTCGAATACGCCCAATGCCCCGACTGCGGCCAATGGTTTGAAACGGGGAACGTTTTCCGCAATCATCTCTGCCCTGCCCGTGAAGCAGCTGAGGCGGACGATGCCGGCAACACCGAGTATGTCCAGTGTGATATCTGCGGCCAATGGTTCCGGGCAGGCAATGAGTTTCGCAACCATCTTTGCGTCACCTATCCCGACGAAAATAACCTCGATGATGAAATCTCCATCGTTGAGGATTATCCCGAGGCATGACCGTCCAGGAAAGATAACAAATAAAAAAAGCCCCCTGCGCGGTAATCTTCCGGCAGGGGGTAACTGTTCCTGTGCTTTGTCACATTATGCTTTGAAGCTGCGTTCAACCCGTTGAAAGTCCCATGGTTATTGAAAAAATGGTGTTTCTTGCGCCCTTCGGGCGCTTGCAACGATTACTGAAAATGCTGCGGCATCAGGCTTTGGGTGCCGCTTTGGGTCCGGAAAGGAGTATGATGTCCGGCTCTCCACGCTCTGTCAGCATCCTGGCTGCTTGTATCTGCGCCCTCTCATCATCCATTCAAAAGACTCATACCACCTTGCCGGGATTGAGAATGCCGTTGGGGTCAAAAACCGCCTTGATTCCGCGCATGAGATCGATCTGGCGCTCTCCTGCGCTTTCCAGCAGGAAGGCGCGCTTGGCATGCCCGATGCCGTGCTCGCCCGACACCTCGCCCCCAAGCTCCCGTGCCTGCGCATACAGCCGCTCCATCACGCGCTCCACCACATCCGTCCACACCGCGTCCTTCAGTCCGTCCTGGCAGATGTACAGGTGCAGGTTGCCGTCGCCCGCATGTCCGAACGAACAGATCCTGACCCCTTCCTCGCGCCCGATGCTTACGCTGTGCTTCACAAATGCCGCAATCCGGTCCCGGGGCACCACCACGTCGCATTCATCCATGTTGGGCGTGCTCCCCTTGATCGCCTCCAGAAATGCGCCCCGCGCGTTCCAGATGCTCTCCTTGCGCTCGTCCGTATCCGCCAGCAGCACATCCTGCGCCCCAAGCTCCAGCGCCACATCCGTCAGCCGGTCCACCATCGGGCGGAGCGCCTCCGGGCTTGCCCCGTCCAGCCGCACCAGCAGATATGCGTCCGAGCTCGCGTCGGGAAACTGCTTGCCCAGATACGTTTCCGCGCACGCAATGACTTCCCGCTCCATAAACTCCACTGCCGTGGGCTCACAGCCACACGCCAGCACCTCCGGCACCGCCTGAATGCATGCCTCCAGATGCTCAAAGGGAATCAGCAGGCTCACATTCGCCTTCGGCTCCGGAATCAGCTTCACCGTGAGCTTTGTGAGGATGCCCAGCGTTCCCTCGCTCCCTACCATCAGGTCGATCAGGCTGTATCCGCTGGAGGTTTTCACGTTCTTCCCGCCCAGCGTCAGAATTTCCCCGTCCGCCAGCACCACTTCCATGCCCAGCACATAGTCCCTTGTCACACCGTAGCGCACCGCGCGCATCCCGCCCGCGTTGGTCATGGCGTTGCCGCCCATGGTGGCCGTCTTTTCACCGGGGTCCGGGGGATAGAACAACCCCGTCCCTTCCAGCGCCTTGGGAAACTCCATCAGCAGCACGCCCGGCTCCACCGTGGCCGTCATATTGCGCGTATCCACCTCCAGTACCCGCTTCATCCGTTCGGTGGACAATACCACGCCGCCTTCCGTGGCCACGCAGCCCCCGCACAGCCCCGTGCCTGCGCCCCGCGGCGTTACGGCAATGTTGCGCTCGTTGCAGTAGCGCAGCACGGCGCTAATCTCCTCCGTGCTCTGTGCCTGCAGCACCGCTTCGGGAGCATAGTGCCCATAGATGGTCATCTCGTCATGGTCATAGTCGGTGGAGATCGCCTCGCCGCTGAATACCCGCCCCGGCAGAATGCTTTCAAAAAACGCCAGATCCGCTTCGTTCACCCTGTTAAACGGTTTCATCCTCGCGCCTCCTTCAGCCGGGCGATCAAATCCGGCACAATCTGATACAGGTCCCCTACGATTCCTACGTGCGCCGCCTCAAAAATCGGTGCCTGCGCGTCGCTGTTGATGGCCACGATATGTTCGCTGGCGTTCATGCAGGCTACAAACTGGATCGCTCCGCTCACCCCGCAGGTGATAATCAGCCGCGGACGCACCGTGCGCCCGGAGAGGCCAATCTGTCGTGCGTTGGTCGCCCAGCCCTTTTCCACCAGCGGCCTGGACACCGCCCAGTCGCCGCCCAGCAGCGCCGCAAGCTCCCGGATCATGTCCAGATCGGCTTCCTTTTGCAGGCCCCTTCCGCCCACCACCAGAATGTCCGCATCCGAGATGGTTTTTCCAGCGGGTACCGGCTGCGTGTTCACATGCGTCACCGCCGATTTCAGCGCTGACCTGGGCACGGGGCGCACCTTCACCTCTCCGGACGCTTCCTCCTGCCGCGCCGGCGCGTCCATCACCTTGTAGCGCACCGTGGCAAACTGCGGGCGGGTATTGGTGGTGACGATCTGCGCCATGATGTTGCCGCCAAAAGCCGGACGAATCTGCACCAGGTCGGTGTTTTCCCGAAGCTCAAGCCGCGTGCAGTCTGCCGTCAGACCCGTATGAAAGCGTGTGGACAGCCTCGGCGCCAGACTGCGCCCCAGCGACGTGGCGCCCACCAGCACCACGCTGGGCCGCGCCACGCGGATATAGTCCTCTATACATGTTGCAAATACATCTGCACGGAAAAAGCTCAGCGCCGGGTCGTCATACGCAACTACTTCGCTCACCCCATAATGCTGTAGTTCCCGCGCAAGCTCCATCACGCCATTTCCCAGCAGCACTGCCTTGACCTGAAAGCCCGGCACCCCCTGCGCCAGCTCCTGCGCCTTCCCGATCAGCTCCAGGCTGACCGGATGCAGCCGGCCGTCCGCCACCTCGGCAAACACCAGTATGTCCTTCCACTGACTTTTGTCCACGGATGCCACCCGCGTTTCCAGCCGGATCATCGCTTTTTCCGGACAGGTTTTTACGCAGATACCGCATACACGGCAGGCCGCGTTCAGCTCCGGCTTGCCGTCCTTCATATCGATGGCCCCAAAGGGGCAGCTTTCGCTGCACAGGCCGCATCCCGTGCATTTGCGTTCCAAAACCGCTATCTGTGCCATGCTCCAACTCCCCTTTCTTTATACAAATTTCCACTGTTTGAGCAGCCCGTGCAGCTTCTCCGCCGCGTTTTCCTCCGTCCATTGCTCCCGTTGAACGTCGTTTTCCGGCGGGAAGATGCGCTCTACCTGCGTGGGGCTTCCCGACAGCCCATAATGCTCCGGATCGGTATCCAGAAAGCTGTCCAGCCCCATCACATGCACCGGCCGGTCCGCCACCCGGCGCGCCGTTTTTAACGACGGCAGGCGCGGCATATAGATATCCTGTTCCACTGTGACCAGGCAGGGAAAGGGCATCCTCACCGTTTCGATCACATCCTGCAGCTGCTGCTCCACGACCACGCCGTTCGTTTCCGCCTCGATGCGCGACACCCACGCGGCGTGCGGAATCCCCATGTGCTCCGCAATCGCCGGGCCCACCTGGGCGGTATCCCCGTCGGTGGTCTGCTTGCCGCAGAGGATCAGGTCAAAGTCGCCCACGCTGCGGATCGCCTGCGACAGCGTGTAGCTGGTCGCCAGCACGTCCGCGCCGCCCAATCGCCGGTCCGAAAACACGTACCCTTCATCCGCTCCCATCATGTACGCTTCCCGCACCACCGCCTCTGCCTGCGGAGGCCCCATCGTACCCACCGTCACCCGTCCACCGTGCTCTTCCCGCAGCCGCAACGCCGTCTCCAGCGCATACAGGTCATACGGGTTCATTTTGCTCGCCACACCGTCCCGCTTCAGCACCCCTGTCTTTTCGTCCACCTGTACTTTGCTTGTACTGGGCACCTGCTTGATGCATACGAAAATATTCAATCGGATTTCCTCCCTATATTGAATTCAAAATCATTATGGGCACATGATGGGCACGTGGGACCCACTCCGTATGCATAAAACACAAGTGGAGATAACGTCAAGTCCCTCCAGATGTCGTCCCAAGCCCAATTTCAGCCGTCCCGGCGTCAGACCTTCAGCTTTTGAATGGCCGGACCGACCCAGCCGCCCGTCTCCTCCAGCGCCCGACGCGCCTGATCGGCGTCCACGCCGCCCAACTGCATGACAATGGCGGTTTTAACGCTGCCGCCGGCCTGCTTGAGAAGCCGCGAGGCATCCTCTTCCCCCACGCCCGTCGCATGGCGCAGAATGCGCAGCGCCCGGTCGGAAAGCTTGCTGTTGGAAATACACAGGTCCACCATCAGATTCTGATAGACTCTTCCGGTGCGTACCATTGCACCGGTGGTAAGCATATTAAGAATCATCTTGGTGGCGGTGCCGGCTTTCAGACGTGTGGACCCCATGAGTACCTCTGGTCCGGTGGGCGCCTCAATGGCCAGATCAGCGTGCCGGGCCAGTTCCGTATGCTCATTACAGGCCAGCGAAACTGCCAGTGCTCCAACGCTGCGGGCATAGTCCAGCGATCCCACGCAATAAGGGGCGTAGCCGCTGGCGCTGATGGCGACCACCACATCATTCCGGCTGACAGCCGCCTGTTTCAGGTCCTCTTGTCCCTGGGCGTAGTTGTCCTCCGCACCCTCCACAGCATAGCGCAGCGCGGCATCTCCCCCCGCGATGATTCCCTGTACCATCGTGCGGGGAACACCAAACGTGGGCGGGCATTCGGATGCATCCAGCACGCCCAGCCGCCCGCTGGTTCCCGCGCCGGTATAAAACAGCCGTCCCCCGCAGGAAAAGCGGGCGGCGATTTCGTCGATTACGCGGCCGATGACCGGCACGGCCTGCGCCACGGCCTCCACCACCCCTTGGTCCTGGCGGTTCATCAGAGCTGCGATCTCCTGACCATCCATCGTTTCCAGCGAAGTGCTTTCAGCGTTGATCTGCTCTGTACTCAGCTCCGATAAATAGCTTCTAGCTTCCATGCTTTTCTCCCCTGTGTCAAAGTCGTCGTCATCTGCGCCGCTCGTGTTGGTTGCGCCGTTTTTCGCGTCCTGCCAGGTGCGTTTTGTCCAGAAACGGTTTATAGCGGTCATAGCCCTGGGCGGCAACGGCGGAATAGAGAATATCCACCACGTGCATCATGGCGATGCGGCTGGTCATGGCGGCGGAACGCACCAGCATTTCGGAGGAAGCCACATACAGGGGAATATCCGCTCCCCGGCTCAGGCGGTTCACTCCATAGCGCGTAACCGAGATGGTTACGGCACCGCCTCTTTTGGCAACAGCAAGCGTATCCAGCATATCTTCGGTTTCGCCGGAATAGGAAAAGAAAACCGCGGCATCTCCCCGCTCCAGGCGGCTGGCGATGACCACCTGAACATGCGGGTCGGTGCTGGTCTGGGTATCACGGCAAAGGCGCTGGAATTTCTGCTGCGCATCGAGCGCGACCAGCGCGGAGGTGCCCGCCCCATAAAAATCGACCCGTTTCGCCTTGTCCAAAGCATCCACCGCGCGCAAGACGTCCTCTTCCCGCAGCACTCGGACGGTATCCGCAATGGCGGCCTGCGTGTGCTGGCTCACTCGTTCTATGATGGTATGAATATTATCGCGTGGATTGATGTCCTGATAGGAAATCCGGTTCTCGCCGCCGCTGGCCAATTCCATTGACAGCGCAATTGACAGCGCCTTATAGCCCTTGAATCCAAGCTGTTTGCACAGCCTAACAACCGTGGTTTTGCTGGTCTGGCAAGCTTCCGACACCGTTTCGATGGGTTGGCCGATGGCCTCTTGACAATGGTCCAGCAAATAGCGTGCCACCCGTGCCTCCGCCGGCGAGAGCTGATCGATCAGCTGATTGAGCCTTACGATGCAATCCCCCATCTCACGTACCTCCTTGTATCATGAGCTGTTTCAGACGCTGGTGTACTGCGAAAAGTATACATGAAAACCAACACGTGTTCAATGTTTTTTCGAAAAAATAATGGTTTTATGTTTTTATTTTCTTTATAAATATGAATTATTCACTTGTTTTCATCTAATATTCTGTTAATATACTACATAATATTTCTTTTGCGAAACATAACAATAGGAAATTAATTTTAGATAATTAAGAAATCTATTGACGAACCCATGAAGGTTTGATATGCTGTGGCCAAGAGCCAGCATAACCATAAACAAGAACCAAGACGACCATAAAATCGAAAGGAGAGACCCTCAACATGAAAAAGTTTCTTGGTATTTGTATTACCCTGTGCCTGCTGATGAGCATGTTGGCGATCCCCGCACTGGCTGAGGAAGTGACCGAAATTTCCTTCTGGACCTGGCGTCCCGAAGACACGGCATTCTATGACGCCGTAATCGCGGACTTCGAAGCCGCCAACCCTGACATCAAGGTGGTTCAGAATGCCATCAAGAATACCGAGTACAACACCATCCTTTCCGCCGCGCTGGCTGCCGGCGACGGCGCGCCCGACGTGTTCATGAGCCGCGCATACGGCGGGCTGCAAACCTTTGCCGACTCCGGCTATATGCTGGCGCTGGACGAGCTGATGCCCGAGCTTAAGGACTTCTCCGAATCCGCCCGCGGCGGCGCCACCTCCATTACCGATGGAAAGATCTATGGCGTGCCTGCCGTGAGTCAGACCATGCTGTGCTTCTACAATACCAAGATCTACGAAGAACTGGGCCTGAGTGTCCCTACCACGTGGGATGAATTTCTCGCCAACCTGGAAGCCTGCAAGGCCGCCGGTTATGAGGCTCTGGCCAACGGCACGAAAGAGGGCTGGTGCTGCGAATTCCTCTTCGGCGGTGTAGGCCCCTCCTTCTACGGCGGCGACGATTTCTACAACAAAGTTATCACCGGCGAAACCACGTTCATGGACCCCGTCTTTGTGGATTCCGTGCAGAAGATCAAGGACCTGGCTCCCTATATGCCCGATATGTTTGAAGGCGTAGCCTACACCGACATGCAGGCCAACTTCATCAACGAGATCAGCGCGCACTTTGTAGGTGGCTCCTACGAGGCCGGCTACTTCAGCGCGGAGAATCCCGATCTGTCCTACGACGTGTTCGCCGTGCCCGGCCCGACCGCGGACGACCCCGCTTATGTATCGGTCTATGCCGACATGAACTTCTCCATCTCCGCCACCACCAAGAAACAGGATGCGGCCCTGCGCTTCATCAAGTACCTGGCCACCCCCGAATTTGGTGCCCGTATCGTAAGCGAGTTGGCCATGGTCTCGGCCATTCCGGGTGTGGACGTGTCCGCCAATCCCTTTATCGCCAAGGTGCTGGAGCTGCAAAAGAATTCTACCCCCTACATCTTCCTGGTCGGTTTCCGCTATGAGCAGCCCACCGGCTCGTCCCTGTTCCAGTCCGCTGCACAGGATCTGATGGTCGGTAAGGCCTCCGCCGAGGAGACCTGCCAGATTGTGCAGGATGGCATCGCCTCCTATTACGAGCCCTTCCAGAAGTAACTTTTTGCCACGCAGCGGGAGGAGCCGTCCATGCGGCTTCTCCCGTTCACCTTTTCAATCACTATACCCGCCGCCAGGAGGTACCGCCATGACCAAGGCCCGAAACTGGAAGAAGGCCGCCTGGATCACCTTCTTCGTTTTGCCCGGCGCTGCCATCGTTTTTATTTTTATTCTGCTGCCCCTGTTCATGTCGCTGTTTAACAGCTTTTTCAGCTGGAACCAGCTGATCCGGGGCGAGTTTATCGGGCTGGAAAACTTTCAGAAGCTGTTTACCGGCTATCCCTATCAGGAACGCTTTACAAATGCTCTGGGCAACAACGTGAAATGGTTTGTTGTTACCATGCTGGTACAAAACACCCTGGGCATTCTTTTTGGCTATGTGCTCAGCCGCGGCATCGCCGGGCACGGCGCATACCGCCGCATCTTCTTTATTCCTGTACTGTTTTCCATCATTGCGGTGGGCTTTCTCTGGGGCCTGTACCTCAAGCCCAAGGGAATGGTCAACAGCCTGCTGTCCCTTATGGGCCGTCAGGACCTGACCCGCGCCTGGCTGGGAGACGGGTCCATCGCGACGTATACGATCATTGCAGTCAACATCTGGCGATGGGTCGGTTTTCCCACGCTGGTGTTTATGAGCGCCATCGACAACGTGCCTGCCGAGTGTACCGAAGCGGCCTATCTGGATGGCGTAAACGAATGGCAGATGTTTTATAAAATTGTTCTGCCGCTGATCGTTCCTTCCATCACGATCATTTCGGTGCTGACGATTATCGGCAGCCTGAACGTATTTGAGCAGGTCTACACCATGGCCGGACTGGATGGACCGCCCAACTACGCCACCGACACCATCGGAACGCTGTTTTACCGCACGGCCTTTGGATCGGTGGATTCCGGCGCGCCGGAAATCGGCATCGGCTCCGCCATCGCCGTGGTCATCTACCTGATGACCTTCGGCATTTCGCTGTGCTCCATCCTCTTTACCAAGTCCAAGGAGGTGGAACTGTGAACACCGGCATGCGCTACCGCAATGCAAGCCCAGGAAAAAAGGTGTTTATCATCCTGCTTCAGCTGGTGATGCTGACCTATGTGCTCCTGATTATCTACCCTCTGTTCAACATGGTGATGTCCTCCTTCAAATCCACCCGGGATATCATGCTCAGTCCCTTTTCCCTGCCTGAATCCTTCTCCTTTGAGAACTACGTCACCATCTGGGTTGACAAGGGCTTTGGCCGTTATTTCCTCAACAGCCTGCTCTTTACCGGCGGTGCGATGGTCTTTGTGGTGCTGTTTGGCTCCATGGCCGCCTATGGCATCGCCCGCTACAAATTCCGGGGAAACACGCTGCTGTACATGCTGTTCTTGAGCGGTATCATGCTGCCGCTGAAGGCGGCCGTCATCCCGCTGTTTCAGATTGTGAAAAGCCTGGGCCTGATGGACAACCCGCTTTCGGTGATTCTGGTGTTCATCGCCATGGGCCTGCCCTCCACCGTGTTCATCCTCTCCGGCTTCATGCGGACCATTCCGGGGGAACTGGAGCAGGCCGCACGCATCGACGGTTGCAGCGATCTGCGTATCTACAGCCAGATCGTCATGCCCATCACGGCGCCTTCCATCGCGCTGGTGACCATCTATAATGCCGTGCCGATCTGGAATGACTTCTTTTTCCCGCTGGTCTTTATCCAGTCCGACAAGTTCAAGACCCTGCCCGTGGGCCTGTCCAGCTTCATTGGCCAGCACTCGACCAAGTGGGACCTGCTCTTTACGGGCCTGTCCATCGCTATCGTACCCATGCTGCTGTTGTACCTGTTCATGTCCAAGTATTTCATCAAGGGCATGACGGCCGGTGCCATCAAATAAAGCGGCTGAAAGCAGCCAACCGGCGCCCGGCGTCAGGCACCGTCCTGCGCTGGGCCCGTCTATACAGGAGGCGTTTTTCAAATGGAAACCGCGGAGATCAAGGCCTATCATGAAATCTACCGGAAAGAGCTGTTTGACTATGTGGTGCCCTTCTGGCTCAGTCATTCGCTGGACCGCGAATACGGCGGCTACCTGACGCTGCTGGAGCGCGACGGCACGGTGTTTGATACCGACAAGTACGCCTGGATGCAGGGCCGTGAAATCTGGATGTTTTCCAAGCTGTGCTCCGTATACGGTACCCGGCCGGAATGGGTGGACGCTGCCGGCTTGGGCGTTGCGTTCATGCGCGCGCATGGCCGGGCCGAAAACGGCGACTTCTACTTTGCCATGGACCGGAAAGGCAATGCGCTGATCCATCCCTATAACATCTTTTCCGACTGCTTTATGTGCACGGCGCTGGCCGAGTATTCGCGCGTCACAGGCGACGAACAGTCGCATACCGAGGCGCTTGAGATTTACCGCCGCATCCAGCAGCGCAAGGATCATCCCAAGGGGATATGGACCAAGGCCGTAGCGGGGGCGCGCAACCTGTGCGCGATGGCGATGCCCATGATCCAGATGATGATGGCGCGTGAGCTGCGAGGCTTTGTCCCAGACGCCGAGCTTAACCCCATCGTGCAGGAAAATCTGGACCTGTTCTTCCGTCGCCATGTGGACCGTGAGCGCAAGTGCGTGTTTGAACGCGTGCTGCCGGACGGCGGGCACCTGTTTGACGTGATGGAGGGCCGTCTGCTCAATCCCGGGCACGCGCTGGAAAACCTGTGGTTTATCATGGACGTGGCAAACGACATGGGCCGTCGCGACATGGTGGATGATGTAGCGGAGATCATGCTCTGGGTCGTAGAACGCGGCTGGGACAAGGAATATGGCGGGCTGTTCTATTATCAGGACTACATGGGCTATCCCACGGACAAGCTGGAATCCCAGATGAAGCTGTGGTGGGTACATGCCGAGGCCATCAACGCCTTTTTGCTGGCGCACAAGCTGACCGGACGGCAGGAGCATCTGGACTGGTTCAAGCGCCTGCACAACTATTCCTTCGAGCATTTTTCCGATCACGAATACGGCGAATGGTACGGCTACCTGGACCGTGAGGGCCGTCCGGTCTTTGGCCTCAAGGGCGGCAAGTGGAAGGGCTTTTTCCACCTGCCCCGCATGCTGATGGTCTGCGAGCGGTGGCTCAATGAAATGGCGGAGCAGTGACATCCATGTGTGAGATCGGCTTTGGAATCGACGGCGGCGGCACGCGCTCACGGCTGTGCCTGTTTCGTTTGGAGGACGGACGGGAAATCGGCCGGTTTACCGGTGGATCTACCAACATGTACAGCGTAGGCCAGGATGAGGCCATGCGAAACATCGAGCAGCTTCTCCGCTCCTCCGGCGTTTCCCTGGAAAAGCTGAAAGCCGGCTGCCTGGGCTCAGCAGGGCTGAGCCGTCCGGCTGAAAAGGAAGCCTTTTCCTGCTTTTTCCGCCGTTTGCTGCCTCAATGCAGCATGTACCTGTGCAACGACGGCGAAACGCTGCTGGTAGGCGCGCTGGAAGCCACGGAAGGCTACTGCCTGATCGCGGGAACGGGTTCGCTGGCGCTGGCGCGCAACCGGGAGGGCCATACCGCGCGCGCCGGGGGGTTGGGCTACATGCTGGGCGACGAGGGAAGCGCGCTGTGGATCGCGTGGCAGGCCATCCGGCGTGCCATGCGTTCCCGCGAGGGGCGCGATCTGGAAACGTCGCTGCTGCCGGATTTGGTGAAGCATTTTTCGCTTTCCTGCCCGGAGGATTTCGTGGCGCTGCTGCACCACCATTTTGAAAAGGCGCTGATCGCGACCGCGGCGGGTCTGGTGCTCGATCGTGCGCAGGATGACCCGCTTGCGGCGGATATAGCCCGCGCGGCCATCAACGAGCTGGTGCAGCTGTTAGGATCGGTCATGCGGCAGATACCGCTTTCTCCTCCCTGTGCGGCCCTGGCGGGCGGGGTGATGGAACACAATGCCTGGCTTCGCAGCCGTCTGATAGATCAGTTGGCGCTTGACTATCCCGGACTTAAGGTGGTGCTGGGGCCTGGCGATGCTGTGCGGGGAGCGTGCATGCTCGCCCGGGCGTCATGGAGGACATAAAACCCAATCCCTGTCTGTGTATCTCCCGGACCGGCGTTTTCCTTGACAAGCATCTTCGCATCTGGCACAATAATACCCATACAGCATCTCTGCTACGGAGAAATCCAGGCTCGCCAGCCCAACCGTCTGGTCATGTTTCATCCACAGCGGCGCCCAATCACGGCGCGCATCGGCAGGCAGCTGTCATTTCTTTTCAAAAAGCTGGCTGGTTTTCAGACGGCTTTTTTCACTTCCCAGAGATACAAAGGTCATCCATCACCAGAAGGGAGGCCGCGCCCATCGCGTGGGAAATGCCATGAGCTTTGAGTACCGTCGTTTGAAGGACCCTGCCTACTTTGCGGAAAACCGGCTTGCCGCGCACTCCGACCACATCGTCTATGCCCGGATGGAAGAGCTGCTGCGTGGAGAGAGCAGCCTGTATTGTCCGCTGGACGGTCTGTGGAAGTTCTTTTGCGCCCGCAACGAGAATCAGATCATTCCCGGCTTTGAGGGCAGCGACTATGACTGCCATCCGTGGGCGGATATTCCCGTGCCCGCGCACATTCAGTTGGAGGGCTACGGCGCGCCCCAGTATGTCAACGTGCAGTACCCCTGGGATGGCGTAGAGGACGTGCCCCTCGGTGACGTGCCGCAGGAGCATAACCCGGTGGCCTGCTACGTCCGGTATTTTTTCCTGCCCGAAGCCATGCGCGGCCAGCGTGTGCTGGTGCGCTTTGAGGGGGCGGAAAGCTGCGTGGCCGTATGGCTGAATGGCCATTATGTGGGCTTTGCGGCGGATTCCTTCTCTCCCGCCGAGTTTGAACTGACACCCTATTTGGCTGAGGGCGAGAACAAGCTCGCCTGCCGTGTGTATCGCTGGAACATCGGCAGCTGGCTGGAGGATCAGGATTTCTTCCGTTTCTCCGGCCTGTTCCGCAGCGTTTCCCTGGTTTGCCTTCCCAAGGCGCATGTGTGGGACATCCGGATTCAAACGCTGCTGGACGATGCGTATACCGACGCAACCCTGGTGCTGGATACGTCGCTCCTGCTGGGTCAGGGTGCGGAAGGCGCAACCCTGCACGCGGCGCTGATGGATGGGAAAACCGTACTCGCGACGGCGCAGGGCGGTGGCGAAACGCAACACTTCGAGCTTGCCGTCCACCAGCCGCAGCTTTGGAGCAGCGAATCTCCCCGGCTGTACGACCTTCTCATGACCGTATGCGAGGAGGACGGCAGCGTGGTGGAGGTGGTCCGGGAGCGCGTGGGCTTTCGCCGTTTTGAAATGAAAAACGGTGTGATGTGCCTCAATGGCCAACGCATCGTCTTAAAGGGAGTGAACCGGCACGATTTCTGTGCCGAAACAGGCCGTGCCGTACGGCGGGATACCATCCGCCGCGACCTGCTCACCATGAAGCGAAATAACATCAACGCCGTCCGTACCAGCCACTATCCCAACCAGCGCGCCCTCTACGCCCTGTGCGATGAACTGGGCCTGTACGTGATGGACGAAACCAACCTGGAAACGCATGGCGTGTGGGAAACGATCATCAGGGGCAAGCATTCTGTGTCCTACGCCCTTCCGGGGGACCGTATGGAATATCTGCCCCGGCTGACGGACCGCGTGGATTCCCTCTATGAGCGGGACAAGAACCATCCCTGCGTGCTGTTCTGGAGCTGTGGAAACGAGGCCTTCGGCGGCAGGGTCATCTACGAGCTGAGCCGCCATCTGCGCGCGCTCGATCCCACCCGCCTCGTGCATTACGAGGGCATTTTCAATGACCCCCGCTATCCTGAAACCAGCGATATGGTCAGCCGGATGTATGCGCCCGTTTCGGAAATCCGCGCCTATCTGGCCAAACACCGCGACCGGCCGTTTATTCTGTGCGAATATTCGCATGCAATGGGCAATTCCAACGGCGCCATGCACAAATACACTGAATATGCCTACGAGGAGCCCCTTTATCAGGGCGGATTTGTGTGGGATTTCATCGATCAGAGCCTTCTCCACAAGGACCGCTACGGTCAGGCGGCCTATGGCTATGGCGGCGACTTTGACGACCGCCCGTGCGATTACAACTTTTCGGGCAACGGCATCGTTTACGGGGACGGGACCGAAAGCCCCAAGATGCAGGAGATCAAGTACAACTATCAAAGCATCGTGGCCCGCGTGAGCGCAACACGGGCTGTCATCACCAACCGAAGCCTCTTCACCCCGACCTCGGCCTTTGCCTGTGTGGCGACGCTTGCGCGGGACGGCATTGTGATCGACACGGCAGCGCTGCGCATCAACGTCCCCCCGATGAAGAGTCAAAGCTGCCATCTGCCCTTCAAAAAACAGACAGAACCCGGAGAATATGCCGTCACCCTGTCCTTCCGTCTCAAGGAGGATACGCCATGGGCCTCCAGCGGACACGAGGTTGCCTTTGCTCAGGGCATTTACAAGGTGAAGGGAAGCGCGACAGCGCCGGTTTGCCGGCCGCTCCGCGTCATCCGCGGCGATTTCAACACCGGGGTAGAGGGCAACGGTTTCCGCGTTTTGTTCAGCGACCTCTCCGGAGGGCTGGTCTCCTATGTGTATGGCGGTAAGGAGATGCTCAAATCCATTCCATGTCCCAACTTCTGGCGTGCTCCCACCGATAACGACCGCGGCAACGGCATGCCCCAACGGTACGCGCAATGGAAAATCGCCTCGCTGTACGCTTCTGTCAAGGGCACGCCCCAGCTGGCCAGGAAAAATGCGCATCCCGTGCCCAGGGAAAACGGGGATGGCTCTGTTTCCATCGACTATACCTACGCGCTGGCTACCGTCCCCGCCGCGCAGTGCTCCTTGCGCTATACGGTATACCCCTGTGGAACCGTGCGCGTTGCCCTGAGCTACGACCCCGTATCCGGCCTGGGAGACATGCCGGAATTCGGCGTAATGATGAAGCTGGACGCGGATTATCACCGGGTGCGCTACTATGGTCTTGGTCCGGAAGAAAACTACAGCGACCGTTGTCGGGGGGCACGGCTGGGCATTTTTGAAACAACGGTGCAGGACAATCTGGCCCGTTATCTCGTACCGCAGGAGTGCGGCGCGCGCACCGGCGTACGCTGGGCGGAAGTCATGGACGATCGCGGCCGGGGCTTGCGCTTCCAGGCAGACGGGGATATGACCTTTTCTGCGCTGCCCTATACTCCGCATGAGTTGGAAAACGCTGCACACGCTTACGAGCTTCCGCCGGTTCACTACACGGTGGTGCGCTGCGCCATGCAGCAGATGGGGGTTGGCGGGGATGACAGCTGGGGTGCCCGCACCCATGAGGAATACCTGATCGATATATCCCGCCGGTGTTTCTTCACTTTCTGCTTCCGGGGAATTGTCTAAGGCAACTCCGGTCCGCTCTCCTTTTTGCGCATCCGGCCATGAACACGGTTGTAGCTGCGCATCCCGCTGCCTGCAACCGTGCTTTGCCATGGCATAGGCCGCTCGCCCATCGAACAGGGCGAGCGGCCTTTGGTTTTGACTGCCGGAGTTCTTTGACCGGCTTGGTCAGGCACTACAGATTAGCATACTTCGGCTGATAACGAGACCATTCGTCTGCTTATGCCACCACAAGGGAAAAGTTTCTTGAAATTAATACTTGACTATGTCAAGAACATGTATTATACTTGACTATGTCAAGAAAAGAAAGGAGGGACATGATGTTCCAAACCTTCGCTTACTGTCTTTCCCTGCTGTATAAGGAGTTTTACGCTTATGCGGGAGCCCGGTTGCACCCCCTGGGCGTAAAAAACGGTCTGGTATTCTTCGTCATCTATGTTGGCAAGCATCCTGGCTGTACTCCGTCCGAATTGACCAAGACGCTGCGGGTGGACTGGGGCTATTCTCAGCGGTGTATCACCAAATTGGTCGACGATGGGCTAATCACCAAGGAAAAAGCAGGACGCTCCTATCAACTCAAGCTGACGGAGCAGGGCGAGGAGGCATTCCGGGTCAGCCATCAGCTGTTTTATGACTGGGATGAACAGAAGCTGTGCACCCTGACAGAAGAGGAACGCGACACTCTGCTGACCCTGCTGCGTAAAATCATACGAAAAGAGGATGAAACCCCGCATGTATGAAACCATTGCCAGTCCTATTGAGTATGGCGGGATTCGCCTGAAGAACCGGATTATCTTCGCCCCCACCACAATGGGACTCAAACAGGAGGACTATTGCGAAAAAATCCGTCAAATCGCCGCGGGCGGATGTGCTATGGTGATTTTGGGCGATGTTCCGGTTGGCCGGTTCGGCTTTGGGCAGAGCCTGTTCACCACCAAGGGCTTCGCTGCGTACCGCGAGCTTACCGATATTCTCCATCGAGAAAACTGCCTGGCCTGTGCCCAGCTTCACCAGAGTGATTCCAATGTCAAGGCGATGCTGAAATATGTGCCGGGCGTGCTGACCAAAAAGATCAGCATGCAGGACCTTCGCCCCCTGCTGAATCAGGAAGTCAGCCCTTATATCTGCGGCCTGTCCACCCAAAAAATCAGACAGATCACGAGCCATTTCGGCCGCGCGGCCATCCAGGCGCGCAAGGCGGGATTTGATATGGTTCAGATCCACGGAGACAGGATGTTGGGCAGCTTCGCTTCCCCGGTATTCAATCACCGCACCGATGAATACGGCGGTTCCATTGAAAACCGTATCCGCTTTGCCGTGGAAGCGGTGAAGGCGGTCCGCCTGCAGGTGCCGGACCTGCCCATTGATTTCAAGCTGGCTGTCCGTCAGGAGAACCCGCACTATGGCAACGCCGGCGTGCTGCCCGAGGAACTGTCCGTGGTGGTGCCGGCGCTGGAGCGCGCTGGCGTGACCAGCTTCCATGTAGCGCTTGCCAACCACTCATCGCTGGAAGACACCATTCCCCCTGCCTCGCACCCGTATTTTGGCGGGGAAGGCTGTTTCCTGCCGTATTGCGATCTGGTGCGCCAATATACCCGTCTGCCCATATGCGGTGTAGGCGGCCTGACCCGACCGGATTTTGTGGAAGAGCAGCTGGCTCAGGGCAGGATCGATTGCGCGGCGATGAGCCGTCAGCTGATCGCCGATCCCTCCTGGCCCAACAAGGTGATTGGAAACCATCCGGAGCAGGTAATGCGCTGCGTACGCTGCAACAAAAAATGCCTTGGAGGCATGATGCGCCATGAGGGCGTCCATTGCATCTATGAAAGGAGAAACGGAAAGTGACCTGCGCCATCGTTTACAGCAGCAGGACCGGAAACACGAAGCAGCTGGCCGAGGCGGTTCGGGCATCCCTTGGGGAGCAAACATGTCTGTATATGGGGCCGCCGGATGATCGGGCTCTGACGGCGGATCGCCTCTACGTCGGCTTCTGGACGGACAAGGGGACCTGCGATGCGGCAACCGCGGGTTTTCTCTCCAAAGTCAGCGGAAAGGAAGTGTTCCTGTTTGGCACTGCGGGCTTTGGGGGCGAGCCGGCATACTTTGAAAGCATCCTGAGCCGCGTAGCGCAATGTCTGGGACAGGGAAACACATTGATCGGGTCGTTCATGTGCCAGGGCCGCATGCCTATGGCAGTGCGGGAACGGTACGAAAAAATGTGCTCCGCCCCGTCTTCGCCCGGGATGCCCGATCCGAAAAAAATGCTTGAAAACTTTGATCGGGCTCTGCAGCATCCGGATGCGGAGGACCTCTCCCATCTGACGTCCGCCGTGACGGCCGGCTGCAAGCCGGTCTAACTACACCCGTTTCACGCGCCATGAAAGAATTCCCATACTAAAGAGCGAAATGCAAGGAGGATATCTGCATGAAAAAGGTTTGTTCGGTACTGTTGGTTATGATCCTGATGGTGTGTTCCGCCGCCTTCGCGGAAGAAGGAAAGGTTGAGACGTTTTCCGCAGAGTATGAAATGGCAGGAACCACGTCTTCCGGCCAGCCCAAAAACGACACCTTCATTTTCGAGGGAGAAACCACGGATGGCATCATCACCAAGCTCAACTTTGATATCATCCGCAACAAAGGAAGCGAGGATGAGTATTCCAAGAAGGACATCATGGGCTATCTGATGAACATTTCCGATGCTACGGTGGAAAAAACGGAAGACGGGTACCGCCTTGTCACCCTGAGTGCCTACGGCTATGATCCCGCCTATTCGGACGGCGATGCGTACTATGCGCAGTATATGCTGACCGCCTCGTGCGACACCCTGACGGAAGATACCCTGTTCAGCGATCTGACCTTCAGCGACCTGGCCCAACCGGACAATGTGGTGACCGTGGAAAAGGCCTGCATCGCGTATGGGTATCTGGCGCGTGAAGCCGGCGTGGATCTGACGCCCGAAACGCCCGTGAAAGACCTGCTGGCCCTGCATGGCCTGTATGCGGACGGCACGTTTGTCGAGGGCTCCAACCGTGTCTCCTTTGCGGGCTACAACGGCGGCCGCAGCTACGGCGAGCAGATGGAAGCCATCACCGACTACATTCTGGCCAACCACATGACCCTGGAGGACGTGTACGAAATGTTCCGCACCGTCAATCAGGCCAGCACTCCGATTCAGGACCGTGACACCATCGCCGGCGCTACCATCACCTTCGGCGGGGACTTCCAGCGCATGGTATATCTGGCCATTCACGGCGAGCTGTTTGAGGGCGTTGTTACCACCACAGAAAACGAGGATGGAACCACGGTTTGCGAGGTGGTAACCCAGGGCTTTGGCGGCGAAATTGAAACCAACGTCACCTTTGACGCCAATGACAGGATTACGGCTATTTCCGTGCGCGACGCTCAGGAAACCGACGGTGTAGGCGGCGTTCTGACGGCGGATGATTCGGACTATATCAACGCGCTGATCGCGGGGCAGGACGATCTGGACAGCGTGGATGCCGTAAGCGGCGCTACGATTACGTCCAACGCCTTGAAGCAGGCCGTGCGCTATGCCCAGGAGGCCATCGCCCGCTGACAGAATGGCCCAGGCGTTTGAAAAAAATCACGATTCTTTTATCCAAGAACAGGATCACCGGTTTTTCCCGGTGATCCTGTTCTTGGTAAACGGCTTTTCCCATTGTTGATATACGACGGTTTTTGCAGACGGATGTCGGTGCTTTTTCCGCTTTACATCCGGCCCCAGGAATGATACAATCGATTTATTGTAAGCACAGGGAAAGGAGCATTTTGATTCATGAGCAAAACCGTCGTCCATACCTCCTCCGCCCCGGCTGCCATCGGGCCCTATTCGCAGGCCGTTCAGGGCGGACGGTTTCTGTTTACCTCCGGCCAGTTGGGCATTGATCCCGCAACCGGCGAACTGGCTCATGGCGTTGAAGCACAGACAGAGCAGGCCATGCGCAACCTGGGTGCCATTTTGGAGAAAGCCGGCCTCGGCTATGCCGACATCGTGAAAACCACTGTCTTTGTCGTAGATCTTGGAGACTTCGCCGCTGTCAATGCGGTATATGAGCGCTTTTTTGCCTCCGAGCCTCCCGCGCGCAGCTGCGTGCAGGTAGCGGCCCTGCCCAAGGGCGGGCTGGTGGAAATCGAGTGTGTCGCTGCAGAAAGGGAATGACCGGTATGTTTGAAATTCTGTCCAAAGAGGCACTGAATCCAACGGTCGTGCGCATTGCCGTCTCGGCGCCACGCATCGCCCGCAAAGCCGAGCCGGGGCAATTCATCATCCTGCGCGCCAAGGAACAAAGCGAGCGCATCCCCCTTACCGTAGCCGACTATGACCGCGAGGCGGGGACCGTTACGCTGATTTACCAGATCGTGGGCGCCGGCACCATGGAGCTGAACACCCTGAACGCAGGCGACTGTCTGCATGACCTGGTGGGACCGCTGGGCACCCCCACGCGCACGGAGGGGCTTAAAAAGGTTTGCATCGTGGGCGGCGGCGTGGGGTGCGCCATCGCTTATCCCGTGGCCAAAAAGCTGCACAATCTGGGCTGCACGGTGCACAGCGTGGTGGGCTTTCGCGGCCGTGACCTGGTGATTCTGGAGGATGAATTCCGGGGCGTGAGCGAGGAGCTGCGCCTGATGACCGACGACGGCAGCTACGGCGAAAAGGGTCTGGTCACCAACGCGCTGGAAAAGCTCATTCAGGCCGGCAACCAATATGATCAGGTAATCGCGATCGGTCCTCTGATCATGATGAAATTCGTCTGTAAGTTGACGGAGAAGTACGGTATTAAAACCGTTGTCAGCATGAATCCCATCATGATCGACGGAACCGGCATGTGCGGCGGCTGCCGGCTGACCGTGGGCGGGGAAACCAAGTTCGCCTGTGTGGATGGTCCGGACTTTGACGGCCATCTGGTGGACTTTGACGAGGCCATGGCCCGTGGCGCCATGTACCGCGATTTTGAGCAGCACGCCCGTGAGGAGGCTTGCCGCCTGTTCCAGAAGGAGGCCGAGTCCAATGCCTGATATGAGCCCGAAAAAAACGCCAATGCCTTCTCAGGCGCCGGATGTGCGCAACAAAAATTTCAGTGAAGTGGCCCTGGGCTATACCCGTGAGATGGCCGTGGGTGAAGCCAAACGCTGCCTGAACTGCAAAAACAAGCCCTGCGTAGCCGCCTGCCCCGTGCGCATCGACATTCCCGCGTTTATCGAGCGGGTGGCCCATGAGGATTTCGAAGGGGCATACGAGGTGCTTTCCCGCTCCACGTCGCTGCCGGCGGTATGCGGACGCGTGTGCCCGCAGGAAACCCAGTGCGAGGGAAAGTGCGTGCGCGGCATCAAGGGCGAGCCGGTGGGCATCGGCCGTCTGGAGCGCTTTGTAGCGGACTGGCACCGCGCTCAGAAACGCGCCCCTGCGGCAAAACCCGCGCCCAATGGGCACAAGGTTGCCGTGATCGGCGCTGGCCCCAGCGGGCTTACCTGTGCGGGCGATCTGGCCAAGCTTGGATATGCTGTGACGATTTTTGAGGCGCTGCACCTGCCGGGCGGCGTGCTGAGCTACGGTATTCCCGAATTCCGTCTGCCCAAACAGATCGTGCAGGAGGAAATCGACGGCCTGCGTGAGCTGGGCGTGGAGATCGAATGCAACACTGTAATCGGTAAGACGCTTACTGTAGATGATTTGTTTGAGATGGGCTACGAGGCCCTGTTCATCGGCAGCGGCGCAGGCCTTCCCCGCTTCATGGGCATCCCGGGTGAGAGTCTCAAGGGCGTGTATTCGGCCAACGAATACCTGACCCGCATCAACCTGATGAAAGCCTACCTGCCGGAAAGCACCACTCCCATCAAGCATTCCCGCCGCGTGGCGGTGGTGGGCGGCGGCAACGTAGCCATGGACGCGGCGCGCTGCGCCAAGCGTCTGGGCGCGGAGGAAGTGTTCATCGTCTACCGCCGCGGACTGGAGGAGATGCCCGCCCGCCGCGAGGAGGTCGAGCACGCGCAGGAGGAAGGCATCATCTTCCACACCCTGTGCAATCCCGTGGAGGTGCTGGGCGATGAAAACGGCAACGTATGCGGCATGCGCTGCGTGCGCATGACTTTGGGCGAGCCGGATGAAAGCGGCCGCCGCCGTCCCATCGTCCAGGAGGGCAGCGACTTTGTGCTGGACGTGGACACGATGATCATGTCCATCGGCACCAGCCCCAACCCGCTCATCCGCTCCACCACGCCGGGGCTGGAGGCTGATCGCCGCGGCTGCCTCATCGTGCAGGGCGAAAGCGGCCTGACCACGCGCGAAGGCGTGTACGCGGGCGGCGATGCCGTGACCGGCGCTGCCACCGTGATTCTGGCCATGGGTGCGGGCAAGAACGCCGCGCAGGCCATCGACGAGTATATCCATCAGAAGGGCTGATATCAAAAACCAGACGGTCCGGCGCTTCCAGAGAAGGAGCGCCGGGCCGCTATTTCTGTTGCTCAATTCACGCGCTGCATATCGCTTACGGCGCAGTAGCCAAAGCCGATGCCGTCCAGACTGTCGTCGCTGACCACGCGGGTTTCCGTGCGATAGCACCAGCCCGGCTCCAGGCGGTACGCCTCGCGCCCCACCCAGCAGGGGCGCAGGTCCGTCAGCACCTCATAGCTGGGATAATGGACGATGTCGCCATACAGCGTATTTTTCTCCACGGCCTCGTCCAAAGTGCTCATGGGCCAGAAAGCGTTTGCGGCCCAGAGCTGAAGCGTCTCCTTCCAAGTGCGCTGCGGCAGGGCCATCGGCTCCGCCTCCTCCACCACGGGCATACCTTCCACCGCCAGGGCGGCCAAAGTGCCGTCGTCGCGCACCACGCAGGCAAAGCCTGATTTTGCGCCGTAGCGGTCGCCATTCTCCTCCCAATAATACTGATCCATCACGGGCAGCCCCAGCAGCTCATAGCAGCCACGGACGAGCGTTTTGTCATCCGCGCCACCGTTGAGCGCATGTTCCTTCTCAATCAGGCTGTAAAGCTCCGGCGCACAGCTGTTGCCGGTCAGGCTGAAAGTGCCGGCCAGCTTCTCCGGGACGGTATTTCGCCTTGCGTAAAGGAAGTCCTCGCTGATTTCTGCGTCCAGCCGCTCCATCAGCTCCCGCGCAAGCGCAATCGACGCCTCCATTTCCCGCTGATTGGGATGCCCGGCCAGGTCTCGCGCAAACCGCTCATACACGCTAAAGTTGCAATCCTCGCCGTCCCGGCTGAAGGAAACGTGCCGGTTCAACGGATCGTCATTGTAGTACTGCGCAAGCTTTCCGCCCTTCACGCTCTGCCCGGCCGCCTTGATGGCCGCGGATATATCGCCCTTTGTCACCTCCTGATAGCGTACCGTCAGCACGGCCTGCTGCTGCGCCGTAAAAGGCTCTGGAACGGGGCAATCCACCATCAGGCGGATATGCCCTGCACTCTCCGGCAGAGCAATCTCGCCCACCAGCCGCCCATTGATTTCCTGCACTCCGGATACGTCCACTTCCTCCGGGCTGCACAGCTGCCATTCGTCCTGCGCAAGCGCCGTACCGCCCCCAATCAGACAAAGGATCAGCAGGATGGCTATCGTGTGTTTCCAATGCTTCATGGCTGTTCTTTCCTCCCTTGCTCATTGCGGAGCGGCAAACGCAAACGTTACCGTACTCTGCTCATCTTCCCCGCCGTAGAGATGGCTTTGAATCAAAAGCGTCGCTTCCATCATGCCGTCGTTTTCCTTAAACGGCGCCTCTCCCAATAGGTCGAGCCTTGCCTCAATGCTGAACGTTTCGCCCTGATCCTGCGGCACCCAGTCCAGGCTGACCGGCAAGCGCGTCTCCCCTATCTGCAATACCGCATCGGAAACCACCAGCATCTCTTTGCCTTCGGGCAGCCATTCGTCGAAGGAGAGCACCTTGCCCTGCCACCATATCCGGTCAAAATGCTCGCCATCCGTCCCAATATCTGTTTCGCTGAGCAGACGGTATGCATCCGGTTCCCTGGGTTCAATGTGCGCACAGACGGCCAGTTTCTCGCCATCCATGTAGATGTCGCGCACCGCAACGGACAGGCGTTCGCTTTCACACTGCTGCCATACAACGGGTGCTATGCCCGCTTCCGCCTGCTCGGTGGACATGCCGCCGGCAACCCGTTCCGTCAGGAAATACAGGATGCCCAGCCGTTCCAGCGCAAATGCCGTTGCGCCCAGCAGTAGAGCAATCAGCGCCACGACAACGGCCGTCCGCATCCTGAGACGCCGCGGCTTTGGCGCAGGCTGAGCCTGCAGCGACGCCAGCATGCTCTCAAATCTTCTGTGAAATCTATCCGGCGTAGGTTCAAAAGCGTTGTCCAGCCGATCCAGCAGTCCGTTTTCCCATGCCTTCATTCCTTCATAGCCTCCCATTCCACGCGAAGACGTTTTCTTGCGTGATGCAGCCGGGATTTTACCGTACCCTGCGGTATGCGCAGGATCTGCGCCACCTCGGCGACTGAAAACCCTTCCAGATAATGCAATAGCAGCGGCACTTTCAGCTTTTCCGGCACAGCGGACAGGGCCTGCTTCAGCCTTTCATCCGGCGGTTCAAACGCCGGCGCAGGCTGCTCCACTTCGTCCACGAGCACCACACGCTGCCGCTTTCGCCCGATGGTATGGCACTCGTTGATGACAATGCGCATCAGCCATGGCCGGAAGTAATCCGCCTCCACCCTGGCGCGCCGGGCCCAGGCGCGTGCCAGCGCCTCCTGCACGGCGTCGGCGCAGTCCTCCGGAGATTTCAGCAGGCTGCGGCTTACACGGTAAAGCGCCCGCTCCATCGCCTCCACTTCATCCATAAAGGTCGCCTCGTCAATCACCGCTTACACCTTCTTTTTTCGGGCTGTTGCAACATGCCTTACACCCTGATAACGCGCTCGGAGGCCATTTGGTTCACAAATTTCAGAAAAAAAGGCGCCTCCCAAACGGGAAGCGCCTTGAGAGTGCTGAAATCAGCGGGTGAGCAGCGTGGTCTCGGTTTCCTTGTCGAAGAAGTGCAGGTGGTTGACGTCGAACGCAATCTGCACCTTCTGGCCGGCACGGCTGGTGGTGCGGGGATTGACGCGGGCGATGATGTTCTCTTCCTTGCCGCTGGTGGACAGGTAGAGGTAGGTCTCGGAGCCCATGAGCTCGGTCACTTCGACGTTGCAGTCCACCACCGCGTTGGGAGCGGCCTGGATGAACACATCCTCGTCGTGGATGTTCTCGGGACGGATGCCCATGTAGACTTCCTTGCCGATGTAGTCCTCATCCGCGAACTTGGCCAGCTTGCTGGGCGGGATGATGATCTTGTTGTCGCCGAAGACGGCGGCCACGTCGTTGCCTTCCTTGACCAGCTTGACGGTGAAGAAGTTCATCTGCGGGCTGCCGATGAAGCCGGCAACGAACAGGTTGGCGGGATAGTCGTACAGGTTCTGCGGGGTATCGACCTGCTGCACAAAGCCGTCCTTCATAACCACGATGCGGGACGCCATGGTCATGGCCTCGGTCTGGTCGTGGGTCACGTAGATGAAGGTGGTCTGCAGGCGCTGATGCAGCTTGGTGATCTCGGTGCGCATGGCAACGCGCAGCTTGGCGTCCAGGTTGGACAGCGGCTCGTCGAAGAGGAAGACCTTCGGCTCACGGACGATGGCACGGCCCAGAGCAACGCGCTGACGCTGGCCGCCGGACAGAGCCTTGGGCTTGCGGTTGAGCAGGTGGGAAATATCGAGGATCTTGGCGGCTTCTTCCACGCGCTGCTTGATCTCCGCCTTGGGGGTCTTGCGCAGCTTGAGGCCGAAGGCCATGTTGTCAAACACGGTCATGTGAGGATACAGGGCGTAGTTCTGGAACACCATGGCGATGTCGCGGTCCTTGGGGGCCACGTCGTTGACCAGACGGTCGCCGATGTAAAGCTCGCCGCTGGAGATTTCCTCCAGACCGGCCACCATGCGCAGCGTGGTGGACTTGCCGCAGCCGGAAGGTCCGACCAGCACAATAAACTCCTTGTCCTCAATGTCCAGGCAGAAATCGCTGACAGCGGTCACATTGCCGGAATAAACCTTATAGATGTGATTGAGCGATACGCTTGCCATTCTCAAGCAGCCTCCTTTTTCTGAATGCCGGCAGTCCATCATTGCAGCGCATGGAACAGCCACATTTCAATGTCTGTATTATATCGGAATCGGCAAAAAAAAGGAATCGGCTGAATCCACTAAGATTTTTGAAGGCATTTGTACAGGATGTACACGACGGATAAATTTATACCACATCCTTGCACATTCTGCTCATTCGTCACGCAAGGCATCCACAGGCTTCATGCGTGATGCGCGCGAAGCGGGCGATACGCCAAAGATCAGTCCCACCGCCAGTGCTGCCAAAAACACCGCTACACAGTCTCCCAGCCGGATAACGGGCGTAAGTCCGATGCTCCGTCCAGCCGTTTCAATCAGACCTACCCCGATGACCAGTCCCATGCATCCGCCCACCAGTGCGTAGACCAGCGCCTCCAGCAAAAACAACAGGCAAATCTGGCCTTCCGTGGTTCCCAGAGATTTCATAATGCCGATCTCCCGCCTTCGCTCCCGAACGCTCACCAGCAAAATGTTCATTACTCCGATGCCGCCCACCAGAATGCAGATCGCCGCCACCCATTTGAGTACGTCCACAAAGATGCTCATCACGCTGTTGGCCGCCTCAATCTGTACCTGCATGGTGACCGTATCAACCGCCAGGTCCCGCTTAACCCGCATCACATCCTGCGCCATGGCGGCCACCGCCTGCGGCGTAACGCCTTCCGGGACGCTGAGGATGATCTCGTGCACGCTCTGCCCCATCCATTCGCAGAAAACCGCGATGGGCAAAAAAACCGCACCGGACGCATCCACCTGCGACAGCTCGTTGCTCTGCGTGATGACGCCGCGTACCCAAAACGGCACGCCTGAAACGCTGAGCAGTTCGCCGGGCTCCACCTCCAGCTTCTCGGCCAGCGTCGCCCCCAGCAGCACGCTGCGCGCCCCCGGCTGCCACTCGGCCGCATACAGGTCGCGTCCTCTCAGCACGCTGGTGCCCATCATGTCCATATACTCACGGGAACACCCAACCAGTACGCAGCTTTCCTCACTGCGGCCCGCGCGTGCTTCAACCGGCGCGTATACCTGCTCGGTTGAGGAGGCGTCCAGCGCTGAGGACAGCAGCTGAGCGTCTCCATGGCGCAAGGTCTGTCCCTCCGAAGCGGTCAACCATACCCGGTCGATGCCAAGACGCGCCATCTCGCTTTTTACCTGAGCCCGGCCGGCGTCGCCCAGCGTGATCACGGCCAGAATCGCGCCAATGCCGATGGCCATTCCCAGCACCGTCAGCACGGAGCGGGCGGGCGCGGCAAAAATATTGAGGAGGCTCAGTTTCCAAAAATCGTATCGTTTCACCGCGCCCTGGCCTCCTTGACGGCACAGCCCGGATAGAGCGAGGCGGTTTCCGGCAACAGCACAACACGCTTGCCCGCCCATTCCTGCGGGACGGCCACATACGCATCGTTGCGCAGTGTAAGGTCAATCTCCACCGGTGTGGCGATTCCATCCTCCACAAACCAGACCCGGTCACGACTGTCCACCGCGCTGATCGGTACCAGCGCCTGATCCTCGAGCGCCTCCTGCGCCAATTCCACCACCACGCGGTCTCCGGCACCTACTCCGATCCATGCGCCGTCATCCATGGGCAAAAAAGAAAGCGACTGCATCGCCTGTCCGGTGCTGCCGTCCAGTTCCGGCGCTCCCGACTGCCCCAGAACGGCGGCGCCCAGCGCTTTTCCTTCCGCGCTGGTCACCATCGCAGCCGCTCCGGGCGCTACGTTTGCCAGGTCCTCCGCGCGCCCGGCGGCGGCAACCCGCAGCCCGGTTCCATGAACCGTTCCCAAAAGGCCGCCCTCGCCGGCGATAGCGCCTTCGGCCACGTAAAGGGCCCCCACGACGCCGTCGGCTTCTGCGCGAATCTGTGCGGAGGCGATGGAGGCGCGCAGTTCCGCCTGCCGCGTGCGCGCCTGCAGGGCGATATGAGCAGCGGGCAAAGCCGCTTCGCCCGCCTGACCAAAGACTGCCAGCGCCGTTTCCTGCTCATAAAGCAACTGGTTCACGGCAGCCAGCTCCTGCTCCTGCACACCCGTATCCATGCTGATCAGCAGCTCACCCGCACGCACCGTCTGCCCCTGACGGACATGCACCTTCCCCACCCGGCCTGACTGCAGGGCGATGAGGGGCTGTTCATCCGCGTAGGCGACAACCCCCTCCAGCAAAGTGGAGCAGATCAGTTCCCCCCGCTCCACCACCGCGGTTCGCACGGCTGTCCTGGGTGTGAACGGCAGCAAAAACAGCGTGACCACGGTTGCCGCCGTGGCCGCAATTACCAGCAGGGACGCCTTGGTTTTCGGCATGCGTGCGTTTCCTCCTTGCCCGCCCCTCACAGGGCGCTCAAGGGGTATTGTGACCTCTTCGCGAGGTGCGAACCGTGGCAAGTGCATGCAGTGTGGGCATCATTTAACAAGCGCCGCCGTGCACGGGGCACGGCGGCGCTTGTTCTGCTTACCGCATGGACATGCTCTGGTCAATCTGCTGGCGTGTCATGCGGATATCGGTCAGCTTTTCGCTGATGGAGCGGTCCAGCTGGGCCAGGACCTCATCGATATGACGATACACGTCGTTATAGAGCTTTTCGATCTCCTCGTGCGTGTTCTGACGCAGCTCCTCGGCTTCCATATTGGCGCGCGCGGTGATCTCCTGCTCGCTGACCAGCTGACGGGCCCGGTTCTCCGCGTCCTTGACCATATTGGCCGCCTGCTCCTGTGCCTCGCGCACCATGCCGGCCGCCTGCTGCTGCGCTTTCTTGAGCATTTCCTGCGCCTGCTGCTGGGCCTGGGCGGTCATCTGCTGGGCCTGATTCTTGGCGTCGGTCACGTACTGATTGGCGCGCATGGTGGCGTTCTGCTTGGTCTGCTCAGCGCGCTCGTTGGCCTCGGAAATGATGGTGATCTGATTCTGCACCACGCCCTCGCATTCGGCAAACACCGTGGGCAGATCGGTTGTAATGGCGTTTGCCAGGCCCAGAATGCGCTCGCGGTCCACCATGCACATATTGCTCAGCGGCACGCGTTTGGCCTGCATCACAATTTCCTCAAGGTCATTGAGATTCTTCCGGAAAGCGGAAATGGCATCCTGTTGCATGGTTCTTTTTCCTCCCGTCAAAATATGGTCAACGTTGTAAGGCGCGCCGTACATCCTCCACGATGGACGCCGGCACAAACGGGGCAATATCCCCCCCAAACAGGCCGATTTCCCGAACAGCGCTGGAACTGAGATAGGCGTGCTCCGGCGCGGTCATCATGAAGAGGGTCTCCACGCCGGGCGCCATCTGGTGGTTGAGCTGGGCCATTTGAAATTCGCTTTCAAAATCCGTCACAGCCCTCAGGCCGCGCAGGACGATCCCGGCATCCAGCTTTCTCATATAGTCCACCAGCAGTCCGTCAAACTGATCAAAGCGCACGTTGGGCAGATGAGCGCATGCGCGGGAGAGCAGTTCCAACCGCTGCGCGATGGGAAAGCACCCCTCCTTGGCCGGGTTGTGCAGCACTGCCACCACCACTTCGGGGAAGATGTCCGCGCCGCGCTCAATCAGATCCAGATGGCCGATGGTCACGGGGTCAAAGCTGCCGGGATATACGCACAGGCCCTTTTTCACGTCCGTTTCCTCCTGACCTACACGCTCTCGCGGTAGTGAAAAAAATGAATTGCAGTGTCGCCATAGGCGCGGTCTTTCCATAGCGCAAAACGCCCGTCCGGCGAAGGAACCGCGTCCAGCCGGTGCTCCAGCACCAATAGCGCGTCCGCCTCCAGCAGTCCCAGATCCGCAAGCGCCGCACAGCATTCTTCCAATACCGGCATGCGGTAAGGCGGGTCCAGAAACACCAGGTCAAACCGGCGTTCCTCTCCCTTCATCTGCGAAAGCGCCTGCCGCCAGTCGCCCGCGTAGATCCGCATGGCGTCCATGAAGCGCAGCTTTTCCCCATTCCGGCGAATGCATGAGACCGCTTCCCGGTCGCGGTCCGCCAGGGCGGCAAAGTCCGCGCCCCGGCTGAGCGCCTCCAGAGCCAGCGCGCCGCTGCCCGCAAACAGATCCAGCACCCGCGCTCCGGGCACATAGGCCTGAATGATGCTGAACAGGGATTCCTTCACCTTGTCCTGCGTGGGACGTGTGTCCATCCCGCGCGGCGCATAAAGCTGTGCGCCGCCGCATTGCCCGGCGATAATGCGCATCAGATCAGCCTTTCCGGCGACTTGCTGCGCTGGCGCTGCTTGCGCGCCTTGCGCTCACGGCGCTTCTTGCGGTCGTCGCCCATTTTAATGCCGGTGTTGATTTTGTCGCGCAGTTTCCGGCCCTGGGTATAGCCCAGGCCATAGCCCAGAGGAGCCAACAGCACAAACAGGGGACTCAGGCGCTCGGCCAGCAGCGCCGCGTCGTTGCCGGTATAGGAAAATACGTTGACAAATGGCAAAATCATCGCGCGGTCTATCACGCGAAGGATGTCCATCACGCCCATGGAGCCGACATTTTCATAGTAGCGCAGCGCGTCGCCGAATTCGCTCTGGCGCATGAGCGCCTCCGTCCAGGACGGGAGCACGCCCAGCGTATAGGTGAACGGACGCGTAAGCACCGCGTAGACGACGGCAAACGCCACAAACGGAGCCGCGCCCACCAGAGCGGCAAACATGCCCTTGAACGGATGAAAGCAGCGCGCACGGTCGTCCTTTTCGACGGAACGTCCGCCCTCCTGGCGGGTATACATGATTTCCGCAAAGGCGGCGTCGTTTTCTCCGCGCACCATTCCCTGATAGTACTGATAGTAAATCACCAGTCCGGCAACAGCGATGCACGACAGCAGGCGTCCCCACAGGCTTTCAAAGCTGAGCAGCATACCGGCGATCAGATAGATCACCGTAACGGCAAGCATGCTCAGCATGCGCTTGAGCGCCAGCTTCCAGGCATCCTTTCCATGCCATGATCCCTTCAGAATCGGCTTTTTCACCTGGGCTACCGGCTTTTTTGAATTTCCTTTGGCACTTTGCATCTGTGTATCCTTTCCACCTCCCCGCCCGGCCGGCAGGGGTTATTGTGGCAAAACGCCTGTTGCTTCATACATGCAGGTACACCCGCGGCACCCGTGCGGTGACGGCCAGAAGCACCTCGTAACTGATGGTGCCCGCCCAGGAGGCAAGCTCCACCGCATCGATGCGCTCCCCGCCCTGACAGCCCAGAATCACCGTTTCGTCTCCCACCTGCACGCCGGGGATGTCCGTCACATCCAACATGGTCTGGTCCATGCATACGCGCCCCACGATGGGTGCGCGCCGGCCATGCACCAGCATTGCGCCCCGGTTGGACACCGCGCGATGATACCCGTCACCATAGCCCACGGCGGCGGTGGCCACGAGCATGTCGCGCGGGGCTATGAAGGTACAGCCATACCCGATGCTCTCCCCCGCGTTGACGCGCTTGACATGCACGATCTCGGTATACCAGCTCAAGGCGGGTGTGAAGGGCAAATTGGTGGGCACGGGCGGATAACCGTAGAGCGAAATGCCCTCGCGGATCACGTTGAAGTACGCTTCGGGCGCCAGCAGACTCATGGCGCTGTTGGCCACATGCGCCGGAATGTCAGGGTTAAAGTGCGCACGGAGCTCGCAAAAGCGCTTGAGCTGCGCACGGGTGAACGGGTTCATCCCGCCGTCCGGCAGCGGATTGTCCGCATCGGCAAAGTGGGTATAGATGCCCGTGGCGCGCACATGGGGGGCCGACGCCAGCGCAGCGGCCAGGGCGTCCGCTTCCTCCTCGGTGCGCAGTCCGATGCGGTTCATGCCGGTATCCAGCTTGATATGCACCAGCGCTTCGCGGCTTTGGGCAGCAGCCTCCCGGTCCAGCGCCGCGACCATCTCCGGGGTAAAGACCGTCTGCGTAAGGCCGTAGCGCACGCAGTCCGCCGCCGCGCGGGGCATAGCTGCGCCCAGCACCAGCACCTCGCCCTCCACCCCGGCCAGGCGCAGTTCGATGCCCTCCTCGGGCAGCGCCACAGCGAAGTGTGAAGCGCCCATGCCGGAGAGGGCATCCGCCGTTTCCAGCATTCCGTGCCCATAAGCGTTGGCCTTGATGACGGGCATCACTTCCACGTCCGCGGGCACCTGATCGCGCAATATCCGATAATTGTTCCTGATTGCGTCCATGTCGATCTCGACACGGTTTTGCCTGAGCATGTTCCAACCTTCCCGCCTGCGCGCAAACGCGCGCGTGTTGTCCTGCGGCTTACAGGCCGCGCACCTCGTCCTGCGACAGCAGGCGCACGCCCGCTTCGGTCAGGACCTTTTCCGCCTCATCCAGCTTATCCACACGGAAGATGATGAGCGCATGATCGCCCGCGTTGCGCACGAAGCTGTAGAGGTACTCCACCACGATGTCGTGGCCGGAGAGGGTCTCCAGCACCTCGGCCAGTCCGCCGGGATGATCGGGCACACTGACGGCCAGCACATCCGTGAGCTTAACGGTGTAGCCGTTATCGGAAATCAGCTTGACCGCCTTTTCGTAGTCCGCCACAATGCCGCGCAGAATGCCGAAATGCGTGGTATCCGCCACAGAGAGGGATACCAGGTCGATGTTATTGTCCCCAAGGAGCTTGGTAAAATGCGCCAGACGGCCGGGAGTGTTTTCGATGAAAACGGAAATCTGCTTTACGTACATGACTGACTCCTCCTTAACTCTGGATGGGATTCGGACTGACGATGCCCATGTGGCGCAGCGTAATTTATTGCAGATGGCGCCGGTCGGTCACGCGCACGGCCTTGCCTTCGCTGCGGGGCAGCGTGCCGGGCTGGCAGAGCTTGACGCTGGCGTGAATCAGCGCATGGCTGGCCAGGGAATTGACGATCTTGCGTTCGAGCGTTTCCAGATCACGCACGGTATCGCTCATCACAGAGGGAGAGAGTTCCACCTGCACCTCAATGGTATCCAGCGTGCCTACGCGGTCAACCACGATGTGATAGTGAGGCTCGATGCCCGGCACCTGAAGCAGCGCATGCTCGATCTGCGAGGGGAACACGTTGACCCCGCGGATGATGAGCATGTCATCCGTGCGGCCCATCACGCGGCCCATGCGCACATGGGTGCGGCCGCAGGGGCAGGGCTCGTCGTTGAGGGTGCACAGGTCATGGGTACGATAACGGATGAGGGGCATGCCGTGCTTGGTGAGCGTGGTGAAGGTGAGGTCACCCTGTTCGCCATAGGGCAGGCTCTGGCCGTCCGGTCCGATGACTTCGGGCAGGAAGTGATCCTCCCAGATGTGCATGCCGTTTTTGGCCATGCATTCCATGGCGACGCCCGGGCCCATCACCTCGCTGAGGCCGTAGACGTTGAGCGCATCAATGCCCATCTTCTCCTCGATGCGGCGGCGCATGTCCTCGGTCCAGGGCTCGGCGCCGAAGATGCCGCTCTTTAAGCGGATGCGATCCAGCGTGATGCCTTCGCGCTCCATGGCATCGGCCAGGTTGAGCGCATAGGAAGGCGTGCAGCACAGCGCCGTTGAGCCGAAGTCCTCCATCAGCATGAGCTGGCGCACGGTATTGCCGCCGCTCATGGGAATCACGCTCGCGCCTACGCGCTCTGCGCCGTAGTGCGCGCCCAGCCCGCCGGTAAACAGGCCGTAGCCATAGGCCACCTGCACGATATCGTTCTTGCCGACGTTGGCGCAGTACATGGCACGTGCCATGAGCTCCGCCCAGCGGTCGATATCGCCGCTGGTATAACCGGCTACGCTGGGCTTGCCGGTGGTGCCGCTGGAGGCATGGATGCGCACGATTTCACTCTGGGGCACGGCGAAGAGGCCGAAGGGATAGTTGTTGCGCAGATCCTTCTTCTCGGTGAAGGGCAGAAGGTGCAGATCCTCCACGCCGTGGATATCGTTGGGCGTGATGCCCAGCTGCTGCATCTTGTTGCGGTAGAAGGGTACATGCTCGTATACGCGGCGTACCACGTCGCGCAGCCGCTCGTCCTGCAGGGCGCGCAGCTGTTCGCGCGGCATGGTTTCCATGGTGGGATTCCAGTAGACATGCTCCATGGGTGCTCTCTCTCCTTCACAGCGGTTGTATATCAGCCCATCAGGGCGCGGCCACGCTCGAAGGCCGCAAGGTTGACTTCCAAAGTTCTGGGAGGCACACAGGCGGCAATGGCGTCCCGCCAGGCCTCCTCCTCAAAGGGCAGATGCCGGCTGAACATGCCGAGCAGCACCAGGTTCAGCGCCTTCTGGCTGCCGCACTCCACGGCGATGCCCAGCGCGTCGGCGCTCTCGACGCGGTAGGGCGCGAGGGACGCCAGCGGATCGTCGGGATAGGCGGTCGCGCCGGTGATAACGGGCATGGGCAAAATACGCTGAGTATTGACGATGACCGTTCCGCCCGGCTTCAAATAACACGCCGCACGGGCGGCTTCCAGCGCCTCAAAGCTGATCAGGTAATCCGCTCCACCCAACGCCACCATGGGCGAATGCACGCTGTCGCCCACGCGCACATGCGTGATCACGCTGCCGCCGCGCTGGCTCATGCCGTGCACTTCGCTGACCTTCACGCCGCAGTTTTCGCTGAGGGCCAGCCGACCCAGGATCTTGCTGGCTAACAGTGTACCCTGTCCGCCAACGCCCACGATGACCAGATCAAATGCCGCCTTGCTCATACGTTTTCCTCCCTGCCGCTCTTGATGGCCTTAAAGGGGCATACCTGCGCGCACATGCCGCAGCCGCTGCACAGTGCGGGATTGATTTCCACGAGCTTGCCATGCCGCTCGATGGCCGGGCAGCTCAATTTCATGCATGCGCCGCACCCACGGCACCCGTCGATCACAAAGGCGGGCCGCACCGTCTTGTCCAGCAGCGCACAGGGACGGCGCGCGATGACCACGCTCACCTGCTCGCTGGCGGCGGCCTCGCGGATGGCCTGCTCGGTGGCCTTGAGGTCGAAGGGGTCCACCACGCGCACGTCGGTCACGCCGCAGCTTTCCACCAGCTTTTCCAGATTGAGCTGGGGCGCGGGCTGGTTGTGGATATCAAAGCCGGTCGCGGGGTTTTGCTGATGGCCCGTCATGCCGGTGATGCGGTTGTCCAGAATGACCACGGTGATGGTCTCACGGTTATATACCGCATCGATCAGCGAGGTAATGCCGCTGTGGATAAAGGTGCTGTCGCCCAGCACCGCCACGGTGCCGCGCGAGAAATCCTTGCCCTGCGCACGTTCCGCACCGCCTGCCATGCCGATGCTCGCGCCCATGCACAGACAGGCGTCCATGGCGCTCAGCGGCGGCAGCGCGGCCAGCGTGTAGCAGCCGATATCGCCCATCACGCGCATGCCCAGCTTATTGAGCACATAGAACACGCCGCGATGCGGGCAGCCGGGACACAGCACCGGCGGGCGCGCCGGGATGGATGCGTCCTCGCCCTTGGGCATTTCCGCACCCAAAAGGACGCTGCGCAGCTTCTCCACACTCAGCTCGCCCTGAATGCCGGTGAGGTTTTTGCCCTCGCAGGGGATGCCCGCAGCCAGAACCTCGCGCTCGATCAGCCCTTCCAGCTCCTCCACCACGATCAGGCGGTCCACCTTCTGGGAAAATTCGCGGATCAGCTTCATGGGCAGGGGATAGACCATGCCCAGCTTGAGGGTGCTGGCATGGGGCATGGCATCGCGCACATATTCGTAGCACACGCCGCTGGTGATGATGCCAATGGACGTATCCCGCATTTTGATGACGTTGATGGGCAGACGGTTGGCTGCCTCGGCCAGGAACGCCTCGCGCGCCTCCACCTTGAGGTGGCGCTTGCGCGCCATGCCCGGCATCATCACGTATTTCATGGCGTCCTTCTGGTAGGGACGCAGGGGCACATCCGCGCGCTCCCCGATGGCCACCACGCTGCGGGCATGCGCCACGCGGGTGGTCAGGCGCAGAAACACCGGGGTGTCCAGCTCCTCGCTCATGGTGAAAGCCAGACGGGTGAAGGCATGGCACTCGCGGCTGTCCGACGGCTCCAGCATGGGGATGTGGGCCGCGCGGGCATAGTAGCGGCTGTCCTGCTCGTTCTGGCTGGAATGCATGGCCGGGTCATCGGCACACACCACCACCAGACCCGCGTTTACGCCCGTATAGGCTGCGGTGAAGATGGGGTCCGCGGCCACATTCACACCCACATGCTTCATGCAGGTCATGGCGCGCGCGCCCGCCATGGCCGCGCCGAAAGCCACTTCCGTAGCTACTTTTTCATTGGGCGCCCACTGGCAGTCCACTTCCGGAAAGCGCGCCACGCATTCGGTAATTTCAGTGCTGGGGGTGCCGGGGTAGCTGGCCACCACACGCAGGCCCGCTTCCCACGCGCCCTGCGCCACGGCCTCATTGCCCAGCATCAGCCTTTCTTCCACGGGATCGGCCACGAATACGTCATCCGTGAGCATTTTCTCATCCATTGTGTCGTTCCTCCTCAGCGCAGGTCCGTGACCCGCTTTGCCTTTCCTTCAAACCGTTTCAGGGTGTTGGGCGACACCAGCGTCACCTCGACATCCAATTGCAGCACGGTTCTCAGCTGCGCGCGAATGCGGTCGCGCACCTTTTCCAGCTCGCTGTATTTTTCAAGCAGCGAGGCATCCACCAGCTCCACCTTGACCTGCAAATGGTCGGTGAAATGCTCGCGGGTGACCACGATTTCGTAATGCGGACCGATACCCGGCTGCCCCACCAGCACGCTTTCGATCTGCGAGGGGAATACATTCACCCCGCGGATGATGAGCATGTCGTCGCTGCGGCCCTTGATCTTCTCCATGCGAAGCTGGGTACGGCCGCAGGCGCAGGGCTCCTCGATGAGGCGGGTAATGTCGCGCGTACGGTAGCGAAGGGCGGGCTGCGCCTCCTTGGCAAGCGTGGTGAGCACCAGCTCGCCCTGCTCGCCCATGGGCAGCACCTCGCCGGTATCCGGGTCGATGATCTCGGCCAGGAAGCAGTCCTCGTTGATGTGCATGCCGCACTTGTATTCGCACTCGCCGCTCACGCCAGGCCCCATCACCTCGGTCAGACCATAGTTTTCGGTGGCCAGAATGCCATAGCGGCGCTCCAGCTCCGCGCGCATCTCCTCGGTGCTGGCCTCCGCGCCGAACAGGCCCACGCGCAGGCGGATGTCCTTAAGTGCGTCCATGCGCTCGGCGACCTCGGCCATATACAGCGCATAGCTGGGCGTGGCGATGAGCACGGTGGAGCCGAAATCGCGCATGATGTTGATCTGACGCTCGGTATTGCCGCTGGAGATGGGAATGATGGCGCACCCGATTTTCTCCAGTCCGCCGTGCAGCCCGAACGCGCCGGTAAACAGGGTGTATCCGAAGCTGACCTGAGCGATATCGTCCGCCGTGGCCCCGCCTGCGGTGGCGATGCGCGCGATGCATTCCGCCCAGGTATCCAGGTCGCGCCGGGTGTACCCGGCGGTGATGGGCTGGCCGGTGGTGCCGCTGGATGCGTGGATACGCACCACCTCACGCATGGGCACGGCCAGCAGCTTGAAGGGGTACTGCTCCCGCAGCTCGGTTTTGGTTGTCAGGGGGATTTTGGAAATGTCCTTCAGTGTGCGAATATCCGATGGCTTTACGCCCGCCTTGACCATCTTGTCATGATACATGGGCACATGGTCGTAGGCATGCTGTACGCTCCATTTGAGCCGTTCCAGCTGGATCGCTTCGATTTCGCTTCTCTTTGCGCATTCGATCTTCGGGTTCCAGACCGCCATGGCAAAACGCTCCTTCCGTACTGCCTTTTTCCGCGCCGCCGCCCCTTCCTGCTTGGCTACCTCGCTACGCTTGCGGAGCGGCGCGCCGTGGTTTTATGAAATAGTATATCACAAGCGTGACGGAAAGCCAAGACCCGCCAGACGCGTTGATTTGCTTTAGCAGATTCTGCGGTCCCACCGTGGTGCGCCCGGTGTTCTCCACGCATGCTTTTGCCCGTTCGGGGCATACTAGCCATCACTTCCATAAGACGAAGGGATGCGTGTGTATGTCGATCGGAATGGTCCTTTTGACCGTTGTGGCGGTCCTGGTGTTTTTCGGCGTGGCCCAGCGCGTGCTGGACAAGCTGTATTTGAGCGACCGTGCGGCGCTGATCCTGATTGCGCTGATGTTCTTTGGAACGCTCATTCCCAATGTCACGATTGGCAATGTGTCCATCAGCATCGGTGGGGCCGTGATTCCCTTCGGCGTGTGCGTTTACCTGCTGGCGCGGGCGGGCACTGTCAAGGAACGCGTGCGCGCCATACTGGGATCGCTGATTACGGCGGGGATCATCTATGCGCTTTCCCACTTTCTGCCCGACGAGCCGGAACGCATGCTGATTGATCCCATGTACCTCTACGGACTCGCGGGGGGCGTGGTGGCCTATGTGCTGGGCCGGTCGCGGCGGGGCGCTTTCTTCTGCGGCGTGGTGGGCGTGATGCTGGCGGACATTGCCGTAGCGGTGGTCAACTGGTCCCGAGGCGTGGACCAGCCTCTCGTGCTGGGCGGCGCGGGCGTGTTTGACGCCATGATCATCAGCGGTATTCTGGGCGTGCTGCTTTCGGAGCTCGTGGGCGAGGTGCTGGAGCGCATGGCGCGCGGTACCCAGCGTCCCAGGGAAAGCGCCATTGAGAATCCTGTGCGTCAAAAGGAGAAATGAGCCATGAAAAAAACGCTGTTTTCTGCGCTTGCCGCCCTGGCCCTGTGCCTGATTGCCCTGCCCGCCGCTGCGGAGGAAGACGTCTATACTTTGCTGGACGAAAACGGAACCGTCCTGACCCAGTATTTGGGAGAATGCGAAGCCGGCGACGAGTACATCAGCGGCGACAACCTGCATTACCGCGTGGTTTCCGTGGACCCGCAGGCCAAAACGGCACAGCTGGAACTCCTGGGCGACGCCGACATGCCGGATGTAAGCTGGCTGGAAATGGAACAGAGCCTTGCTGTAAGCGCCACAAACAACAGGAAGATCGCCCTCTACTGCACCCACAGCGACGAAAGCTACATCGAGGGCGACGGCACCGAAAGCGACGAGGAACGCGGCGGCATCTACGACGTGGCGGCGGCGTTCGGCGACGCGCTGGAGGAACGGGGGGTATCCGTCACGCTGAGCGACGCCACCCACCATCCGCATGACGCGGGCGCTTACCGCCGCAGCCGCCAGACCGCCGTGGAACTGCTCAAGGATGGACCCAGCGCCATCTTCGACATCCACCGCGACGGCATTCCCGATCCGGACGAATATGCAACCACCATCGGCAACGAAAAGATGAGCAAGGTGCGCCTGCTGGTGGGCAAGGGCAATCAGAACAAGGATGCGAACCTCAGCTTTGCCAAGCAGATCAAGGCCGTAGCCGACAAGATGTACCCCGGCCTCATCAAGGATATCTATATGGGCAAGGGGGCCTATAACCAGGACCTGGCTCCACGCAGCGTGCTTTTGGAGTTTGGCACACATACGTTGCCCAAGGAACGCGTGCTCGCCTCCACCGGCCCCATGAGCGAAGTGGTCTACAAGGCGCTCTACGGAGGGGTAACCGGTTCGGCCGGCGCCAGCGACGCGTCCCGTGCGCCCGCTTCTGAAACGGTGGAGGGCGCGGATCAGGACAATACCGGCGCGGGATGGGCCATATGGCTGGTCGTGGCGCTGGTGGTGGGGCTGGGAGTGTTTGCGTTTCTCTCCACCGGCGGCCGGGGCGGCATGAGCAAGTGGGGCCGGAGCCTCAGCGAAATGACCGGCGGTCTGTTCGGCAAAAAGCCGCCCCGCGAGTGAGCCCCGCGACATATCCGTTTTTGGCTTTCCTTCTTTTCTCAAATGTGCTATAATGGTATTAGGCAAAGTTTTGCACTGTTTGAGCGGAGGATTGCGACCGTGTTTACACCACGTTACCACAACGAGCAGACGGACCTGCTGATGGACGCGCTGCTTCAGCTGAAAACCTCAGAAGAGGCCTACCGTTTTCTGGAGGATGTCCTGACGGTGCAGGAGCTCAAAAGCATCACCCAGCGGCTGGAGGTGGCCGTGATGCTGCGCCGGAAGGTAACCTATCAGGAAATCGCCCACCAGACCGGCGCGTCCACCGCCACCATCAGCCGCGTCAACCGGGCCCTGCAATACGGGGCGGACGGCTACACCTTGGTGCTGGACCGGCTTGAAGCACAACAGAAGTGAAGATTGAGGATAGCATAGCATGAATTTGGAAGGATTGAACCGGGAGCAGCGCCAGGCCGCAGAAACCCTGGAAGGGCCGGTGCTTATTCTGGCAGGCGCGGGCAGCGGCAAAACACGCGCGCTCACTTATCGCATTGCCAATCTGATCGACCACGGCGTGGCGCCGTGGAATATTCTGGCCATTACCTTTACCAACAAGGCCGCCAAAGAGATGCGTCAGCGCGTGAGCGCCCTGGTGGGTGAGCGCGGCGGCGAGGTATGGGTCAGCACCTTCCATGCCATGTGCGCCCGCATTTTGCGGCGGGACATCGAAAAACTGGGCTACACCCGCTCCTTTACCATCTACGACGATGACGATCAGTCCAGCGTGCTCAAGGAGTTGTTCAAGCAGTTCGGTATCGACGATAAATCCCTGACCCTGCGTGAGGTCAAGGCCAAAATCAGCGACGCCAAGGACCATCTGCTCAGTCCCGACGAATGGTTCCAGGCCTCCGCTAAGGATTTTCGAAGCCAGCAGATTCATGACCTTTATGATGCCTACGAGCGCCGGCTGCGCCATGGCAACGCCCTGGATTTTGACGATTTGCTGGTTCGGACGCTGGAGCTGTTCGCCGACCATCCGCCCGTGCTGGAGAGTTACCGCGAGCGCTTTCGCTATGTGCACGTGGACGAATACCAGGATACCAACTTTGCCCAGTATTCGCTGGTAAAGCTCCTTACGCAGAAGAGCCGAAACCTTTGCGTCGTGGGCGATGACGATCAGAGCATCTACGGCTGGCGCGGTGCGGATATCCGCAACATTCTCGATTTTGAAAAGGATTTCCCCGACGCCGCCGTCATCAAGCTGGAGCAGAACTACCGCAGCACCGCCAACATCCTTGATGCGGCGAATCAGGTAATCGCCCACAACGAAGGCCGCATGGAAAAGGCCCTGTGGACCGAGCAGCCCGCCGGCGAACCCATCAAGCTCTTCTGCGCCGGCGACGAGCGGGAAGAGGCCGCCTGGATATGCGACCGCATGCAGCAGATGCAGCTTGCCGGCAAGAGCTATGGCGACATGGCTGTGCTCTACCGTTCCAACGCGCAAAGCCGCGTGCTGGAGGAAATGCTGGTGCGCGCGGGTATCCCCTACCGCATCTACGGCGGGCTGCGCTTCTATGACCGCAAGGAGGTCAAGGACATCGTGGCCTACCTGCGCTGCATTGTCAATCCTGCCGACGACGTAAGCCTGCGCCGCATCATCAATCAGCCCAAGCGCTCCATTGGCGACAGCACCATCACCGAGCTGGTGCGCTACGCCGCCGAAAAGGAAATGCCCCTCTACAGCGCCCTGATGGACGTGCCCGAAACGCTTTCGGCCCGCCCGCGCAAGTGCGTCAGCGAGTTTGGCGATCTGATGAATGAATTGGTCATGGCGCGCGAAGATATGGGCGTGAGCGATTTTGTCAAGTACGTGATCGACCGCACCGGCCTCAAGGCGCAGTATGAGCGCGACCTGTCCGACGAAGGCAAAAACCGTCTGGAAAACATCGAAGAGTTCCTGGGTGCGGTCAGCGAATACGAACAGGGCGCCGAGACCCCCACGCTGGAAGATTATCTGGAAAACGTAGCGCTGGTAAGCGATCTGGACGGTGCGGAGCTTGGGGGCAAGGTCGTCACGCTAATGACCGTGCACAGTGCCAAGGGGTTGGAATTTCCCATCGTATTCATCGCCGGACTGGAGGAAGGCGTATTTCCCACCGGCAGAAGCCTGCAGGACGAAAAGCGCATGGAGGAAGAGCGCCGTCTGTGCTACGTGGCCATCACCCGCGCGCAACAGCAGCTTTTCCTCAGCTACGCTGCCCAGCGCATGCTCTATAATCAGGTCAATTACAACACGCCCAGCCGCTTCCTCAAGGAGATTCCCAAGCGTTTGATCGACGATCAGTGGATCAGCAAGCGCGAGCGCAACTTCCCCGGCGTCATGGAAAGCTATCAGCATCCCACGCCCAAGCGCACGCCGCGCTATGGCGGCGAATCCGGACGAGGCCTGGGCGCAGGCCGCAGCGCGCTGGGCATTCCGGGTGTGCAAAAGGGCTTTACCCCATCCGCGGCCTCCAGCGTGCCCGCCAGTGCCGTAGCCGCATTGTTCAAAACCGGCGACCGTGTGATGCACCGCAAATTTGGCGAAGGAAACGTGCTGGAAATCCGCGGAAGCGGCAGCGATGCGCGCATTGTGATCGGCTTCGCAGCCTATGGACAGAAGGAATTTGTGCTCTCTATCGCCCCGATTGTGAAGGTGAACGACTGATATGCAGACCTCACGCATGCGCGAGCTGGTCGACCAGCTCAACCGGGCCTCCGTGCTGTATTACACACAGGGCACCAGCCCCATGAGCGACGCGGAATGGGACCAGAAATACAACGAACTGAGCAGACTGGAAAAGGAGTCGGGCATCGTTTTGCCCGACTCCCCTACTGTGCGCGTCGGCGCGGAGCCACTCAGCTCCTTCGCCCCTCACAGGCATATCAACCGCCTGTGGAGCATGGACAAGGTTCAGAGCAAGGAAGAGCTGCTCACCTGGCTGGAGCGCACGCAAAAGCTGCATGCCCAGCTCTGTGACGGGCGTGAAACGCCCCTGCCCCCGCTCCGGTACGCGGTCGAATACAAGCTGGACGGCCTGACCATCAACCTCACCTATCGCGGCGGCCAGCTGGTTGAGGCCGCCACCCGCGGCAACGGCGAAGTTGGCGAAGCCATTCTGCCGCAGGCCCGCACCATTCGCTGCGTGCCTCTCTCCATTCCCTATCAAGGACTTTTGGAGGTCCAGGGAGAGTGCATCATGCGTCTGAGCACCCTGGAAGCCTATAACAAAACCGCCGACGAGCCGCTCAAAAACGCCCGCAACGCGGCGGCGGGAGCGCTTCGCAACCTGGACCCCGCCGTGACCGCACGACGGAAGCTGGATGCGTTTTTCTACCAGATCGGAACCATCGAAAATCCGCCCTATCATGATCTGGACGGCATGATCGCTTTCCTTCAGGAAAACGGCTTTCCCACCAGCCGCTACGAAGCCCATGCCACTACCTATGATGAAATCGTCCAACGGATCGATGCGGTTGAGGCCCAGCGCGAGTCACTGGATTTTCTCATCGATGGCGCGGTGGTCAAGGTGTGCGATCTGCAAACCCGTCAGGCCATGGGCAACACGGAAAAATTCCCCCGATGGGCGGTGGCATACAAGTTTGCCGCCGAGGAAAATACCGCAACTCTGCTGGATGTAACCTGGGAGCTGGGCCGCACCGGGAAGCTCACGCCCCTTGCTCATCTGACCCCCACCGATATTGGTGGCGTGACGGTCAAGCGCGCCACGCTCAATAACTTCGGCGATATCCAGCGCAAGCGTGTGGCCATCGGCTGCGAGGTGTGGATTCGCCGCAGCAACGACGTGATTCCTGAAATCATGGGCCGCGTGGGCGAAGCAGGGCCCGGTGAAACGCCCATCCAGCCGCCGACGGTGTGCCCTGCCTGCGGCCAGCCGCTGGTGGAGCGGGGCGCCCATCTGTTCTGCATGAACCGCCAGACCTGCAAGCCGCAGGCCGTGGCACGCCTTGCGCACTTTGCTGGGCGCAACGCCATGGATATCGACACCTTTTCCGAAAAGACCGCCGAACTGCTCTATGACAAGCTTGGCGTGCGCGACTGCGCGGACCTGTACCGTCTGACGGCGGACGACCTTTTGCCGCTGGAAGGGTTTCAGCAAAAGCGCGCCGACAACCTGATCGCCGCGCTGGACAAGAGCCGCCATTGCGCGCTGGACGCCTTTCTCTTTGCGCTGGGGATTCCCAACGTAGGCCGCAAGACGGCGCGCGACCTGGCGCAGCACTTTGGCTCTCTGGAACGCCTCAAGTCCGCCACGGTCGAAGAACTGACCGCCATCCCCGACGTGGGCGATATCGTGGCAACCAGCGTGGTGGAATTTTTCAGCTTCCCGGAAAATCTGGAAATGATTCGCCGTCTGCTGGATGCGGGCGTCACCCCGCAGCACGAGAGCGACGCGCTCTCCGACGCGCTGGCGGGAAAGACCGTCGTGGTCACCGGCACCCTGCCTACCCTCAGCCGGGATGAGGCCGAGGCGCTCATCGCCCGCCACGGCGGCCGCGCGGCCGGCAGCGTGAGCAAAAAGACCAGCTTTGTGCTTGCGGGCGAAAAGGCCGGGAGCAAGCTCACCAAGGCCGAAAGTCTGGGCATTCCCGTCATCGACGAGGCAGCCTTCCTCAAGATGCTGGAATAGCTGTGCTACTGCCTTTGCGTCACTTCCAGCGGAATGCGCGGCGCGAGGCGGCGCAAACCCTCCTGCGAAAGTGCGCGCTTCAACTCCTCAAGATCTTTCACCGGCCCGATGGCATCCATCATCGGGCCGTCTTTTTTTTCCGAAATCTCCATCAGCGCCATACCGCGAAGCCAGCACAGCATAGATGTTTCAATCCAGTACAGAAAGTGCGTGCCCGGCGAAAGCGCCTCCAGCCGCTTCATTTTCAGGTACATTTCCACCCCGTCCAGCACGTCGTGCCAGATATCCACGTAGGCATAGTCGTACCCTTCGCCGCCCATATGAGCAGCATATTCGTAGGCGTCCTCCTGTATCACACGCACTTTTTCCGCGTTCTTAAAAGCAGGCAGAACATGCTCCCGGAACAGCGAGATCACGTCGGGATCGCGCTCGATCACCGTAACGCGGGTCACTTCCGGCTTTCGCGCCGCCATGAAGGCGTAATACCCCAGCCCCAGCCCGAATACCGCCACTTTGCCGCTCACGGCCCGGATATCAGCGGTCATGGTGCTCAGTTCGCTGGGCGTAACGGTCATCCATTCCCGACCATTTTGCGTGACGACGGGCGCACAAAACGATTCCGTAAAATAACCGGCCTGCGGAACCTCGCGTCCATCGGGCAGCAGAAGCAAATCACCGCTGGCAAAGGCCTCGTAGGCTTCGATGGCCTTATAGCCCAGCGTCCAGTCTCCCTGCCTCACTTCGGGCAGACGCACGGAGGCATAGTACGGGTCGGCGCGGCAGGCCGCGGCATCCAGGCAGCGCACGCCGGGCCGGAAGTAGCGCTCCGCCATTCTGCGCGCCCACGGGTCGGCCGCGATGTCCAGCCCGCAGGCCGAGGCCATCAGCAGCCGGTACGCCTCCTCGCCGGTCACGCCGCATTCCCGGACCAGCATTTCCACATCCTCACCGCGCACAGAGCGCGGGCACAGGTTCAGATACCCGCTGAACCATTCCAGCGCGCGCAGATTCTCCTCCGCCACATCCAGCATCGCCTTCAGACGAGGCGTATCGGCTTGGGGCATTTCAAGGGGCATCCCATCGCGCCTCCTTTGTTCTGTCACAGCACAAGGGGGACCCATGCGGGCGGGTCCCCCTCCGGTCATGTGTTGCCGCGCGTCCGTCAGGCGTGCGCGCGTTCCAGTCCGCGCTTCACCAGCTGCACAAACAGCGGATGAGGTTTGCCCGGCCGGCTGATGTATTCCGGATGGTATACCACCGCGATATAAAAGGGGTGGCCTTCCATTTCAAATGCCTCAGGATAGCCTGCCTCCACGCTCACGCCCGCCAGATGCAGGCCCTTGCGCTCCAGATCGGTCACGTAGGCCGGGTCCACCTCGTAGCGGTTGGAATGACGCTCGTGCACCACATCTGCCCCATAGATACGCTGCAATTCGCCATCCAGCAGGCGCACGCCGCTGCTTCCCATGCGGGTGGCGCCTCGGCTGTCGTTCTGGCAGACGCGGTCCTCCGGCACGCGTACCACGGGATGAGGCGTCAGCGGGTCCGCCTCGGCCGTATGCGCGTCGTCGATGCCCAGCAGGCTTCGCACCGCTTCCACCACCACCAGCTGCATGCCAAAGCCCATGGCCAGGAAAGGCACGCCCTGCTCGCGCGCATAGCGCGCCGCCACGATCATGCCATCCACCCCGCGGTCGCCAAACCCTCCGGGCACCACGATGGCATCATAGACGCCCAGCAGATCTTCGGCCGTATCCGGCGTGATCTTTTCAGCGTCCACCAGATCAATCCGGGGCTTAGCGCCGGCCTGTGCGCACGCATGGCGCAGTGCTTCGGTCACGGAAAGATACGCGTCCGGCATGGCAGTGTACTTGCCCACCAGTGCCACACGGAGAGGATCGGCAGCCCCATCCACGCTTTTGACATAGCTTTTCAGGGCAGTCAGGTCAGGTTCGGCGTTCTCCAAACGCAGCTCGGAAAGCACCGCGCGGGCCAGCCCCTCCTTTTCCAGCACCAGGGGCAGCCTGCACAGCGGGTCCACGTCCATGTTCTGGATCACATTGGCGGTTTTGACGTTGCAAAACAGCGCGATCTTTTCCTTTGCCTCGCCGGTCATGGGCTTTTCTGTGCGGCAGACGATCACATCCGGCTGGATGCCCGCGGAGCGCAACGCGCGTACGCTGCTCTGCGTGGGCTTGGTTTTCAGCTCGCCCGCGGTAGAGATGTAGGGCATCAACGTCAGGTGGACGTAGCAGCAATCATACGGATCGCTCCGTTCCAGCCGCATCTGCCGGATGGCTTCCAGATAGACCGACGCCTCCATATCCCCCACGGTGCCGCCAATGTCCACGATGCTGATCTGCGCGCCGGAGCATTCCGCCGCGCCTTCAATATAGCTTTTGATCTCATTGGCCACATGCGGGATGGCCTGAATGGTCATGCCGTGAAAATCTCCCCGCAGCTCGCGTTCCAAAAGACGGCGGTGAATCTTGCCTGTGGTGCAGCAGCATTCTCCGGGAAGGGTCTCGTCCACGAGGCGCTCGTAGTTGCCCAGATCCAGGTCCACGGCATGTCCGTCCTCCGTGATGAAGGCCTCTCCATGCTCCAGCGGGCTGAGAAAGGCGGGCTCGGCGTTGTAATACAGGTTGAGCTTCTGCATGCTCACGCGATAGCCTCTTGCCTTGAGCAGACAGCCCAGCGCTGCGGCAGTCACGCCCTTGCCCAGAGAGGAGGCAACGCCTCCGGTAATAAATACGTATTTCATGATTCATCGGCTCCTTGCATACGGGATGGTTCCGCCTGATTGTAGCGTGACGGAAGCTGCCTGTCAACCCGGTTGGACAGCCAGTGTCACCACAGGCGGACGCTCACCCATCTCCGCCTTCACAGCGCGAAGCAGCGGCATCTGCGTATCCTCCGCCCCACTGAGGGCCAGAAAGTCCGCAAGAGGTGCGATCTTCATTTCGGGATCGTACTGCGTGCGGTAGTGCATGGGTACGGTCACCGTGGGCTGAAGCAGCCTGCGCACCTCCATGGCCTGCGCCGCGTCGATGGTATAGTAACCGCCTACCGGCAGCATCAGCAAATCCAGCCGTCCGATCTGCGCGGCCTGCGCACGCGTGGGCAGGTGGCCCAAATCGCCCGCATGACCCACGCGCAGTCCCTCCGCCTCAATGATGAAAAAGGTGTTTTTGCCCCGCAGCGCGCCGCCCTGTCCATCGTGGAAAGTGGGTACCCCGACAACCGAAGCGCCGCATGCCAGCTTGTGCTCGCCCGGCGTGTCGATCACTTCCGCACCGGCTTCCAGGCAGGAAAGGCCGTCGTGGTCGTAATGATGGTGGGAGATCAGGCACACGTCCGCCCGCAGCAGCCGCCTGGGATATTCGTAAAGCGTGCCATAGGGATCAAAGGCGATCACCGAGCCGTTTTCCATCGTCAGGGTAAAAAAGGAATGTCCATAGTATTTCAGAATCATGCTATCCCTCCTGTTTGCTTTCTGCGTCCAAACGGGTAATCCAGTCCGCCAGCACCCGCCCGCCGCCTTCGGCCAGGGGCAGGCCCATCCGCAGGCGGCGAGCGGCCTCACCGGTGAGCACGGGCACCGCGGCCAGGAGCGGCCCCGGTGCGCCCGCCGCCAGCTTCACTATCTCCCGCACCTGTTCCAGGGGCTGGCGTTCCACCGGCGCGGGATGCATCATAAGCAGGCGGCACAGGGCATAGGCGGGGTGCAGCGCCTCCGCTCGCGGCAGGGCGGGTGGATGAATGGGCAGCCTGTCCAGCCTCTCGCGCCAGCTCTCCGCTGTCCAGTCCAGCCTCCACAGACCCGTCTCCGGGTCCGGTTCGTTCTTTACGCCCAGCGTCTCCAGCGCCGCCAGGGCGGGAGCCAGCCGGTCCGTGCGGCGCGGCAGGTCGCTTACCCACAAGGCGCCATGGTCCATGCACAGCCGTACAAAGCAAGGCGCGCCCGTCGCTTCCCTGAGTGCCTCATACACCGCGCGCTGCGCGGCCGCCAGATCAATCATCGCCCTGGCGGATAAGCCGCATTTCCAAATCGTGCATGGCGGCGAAAGAACCGTTCAAATCAAGCTGGTAGCTCAGCTGTACCTCTCCCCCGTCCTCTCCCAGATCGTAGCGCAGGCGCGTGCAGTACACGGCCAGCTCCATATCCCCATAGGGGGTGTGGTACGAGCCTTCATACCGGCAGCCCATGCGGAACACCATGTCCGTAGCATACTCGCCCCCGCGGCTCATGGTGGCTCCTTCCTCGTTGATGGTCATGACAACCTGCTGGGCGGGCAGACTTTCATCCAGCGTTTCCTCATAGCGGATCACGGCGCGGGTGTCCTCCAGCTCCAGCTGTCCGGAGGTGAGCATGGAGATGGTTTCATCCTCCGCGTCCTGATCACGGTGTGCGCTGGAACGGATGGTAATCAAAACTGGAATTGCCGGCATGGGACCCCGCCCCCTTAACGGTTTGCGAAAAAAATGGTATACTGTAACTATATCATACCGAAAGGGTGCGTTGCAATGCTTTGTCTGGCGGCCTACGCCAAGATCAATTGGACCCTGGATATTCTGGGCACCCGCCCGGACGGATACCACCTGATGGATATGCTGATGCAGACCGTCTCCCTGTGCGACCTTTTGTGGATGGAAGAGGCGGAGGACCTCACGCTGGAGGCCCTGCCCGGCGGCACGGAGCGCGCGGCCCGTTCCAAGACGAACGACGGTCTTTCCTCCGCCGGGGTGCGCTATGACGAGTCCAACCTGGTCTACCGGGCGGCCCTGCTTTTGCGTGAGCGCTGCGGCGTGCGCCGGGGAGCCCGTATTCAGCTCGAGAAGCGCATTCCGTCGGGCGCGGGCATGGGGGGCGGCAGCGCCGACTGCGCCGCGGCGCTCAAGGGGCTCAACGCTCTGTGGGGGCTGGGCCTTTCGCGTGCGGAGCTGCTGTCTCTGGGCCTGGAACTGGGTGCGGACGTGCCCTTCCTGATCACGGGCGGACTGGCGCGCGTAGGCGGCATCGGCGAACGCATCCGGCCCCTCCTGCCTGCGCCGCAGGTGTGGCTGGTGCTGGTGCAGCCCTGCGAGGGTCTGAGCACACGCGAGGTGTTTTCGGTCTTTGACCGAATGGACGCCTCCTCGCTGCGCCATCCGGATAACGCAGCCGCACAGGATGCGCTGCTCAGGCGTGATCTGACCGCCCTCGCCCCCGCGATGGCCAACGTGCTGCAGGCCGTCAGCGAGTCCGCTCGCCCGGCGCTTGCGCAGGCCGTGCGCGCGCTGGAAGCAGCCGGGGCCGCCCGTGCCATGATGACGGGAAGTGGGTCGGTGGTCTACGGGGTGTTTGAACGCTGTGCCGACGCCGTGGCGGCCCAGGCGGCCATGGAGGCGTTGTCCGCGCAGCGCGGCTGGGGGCGCGTGTGGCTTGCACGCACCCTGCCGCGCGGGGAAAAAAGCGTTGCAATCACCTGACAAACGGGTTATAATGCTAAGCAGAACCGGCCTGAAAGGTCCCTCGCGGGCATGGCCGTTCCCCCGCAGAGCAACAAAGAAAGGTCTGATTTCCGATGGCCAATCCTACCTTTACCATCAAGATGCAAAACGGCGGCGTCATGACCGGCGAACTGTACCCCGATATTGCGCCCGAAAGCGTGGGCAACTTCATTTCCCTGGCCAACAGCGGTTTTTATGACGGGCTGACCTTCCACCGCTGCATTCCCGGCTTTATGATTCAGGGCGGATGCCCCAAGGGCAACGGCACCGGCGGCCCCGGCTACCGCATCAAGGGCGAATTTGCCCAGAACGGCGTGCCCAACCCGCTCAAGCATACCTATGGCGTACTGAGCATGGCGCGCAGCATGATGAAGGACAGCGCCGGTTCGCAGTTCTTTATCATGACCAGCGACAGCCCGCACCTGGACGGCGCCTATGCGGCCTTCGGCAAGGTGACCAGCGGCATGGAAGTGGCCGACGGCATCGTGTCCCAGCGCACCGACCACGCCGACAAGCCTCTTGAGCCTCAGGTGATCGCCTCCATCCGCGTGGAGACCAACGGCATCGCGTATCCCTTCACCAAGCTGTGATGCAACGCGGCGGCGCACGGGCGTTTGTGGCACCCTGCGCCGCCCTTTTCTATTCCGACTGAAAGCGAGCGAACCGTCCATGTCCTTGCTGCTTCCTGAACTGCTATGCCCCGCCGGGGATGAGGCCGCCCTGCGCGCCGCCGTGGATAGCGGCGCCAATGCGGTCTATCTGGGGTACCGGGTTTTCGGCGCGCGTGCCAGCGCGGTCAACTTTGACGCGGAAGCGCTGGAAGCGGCCGTGCGCTATGCGCATTTGTACCATGTGCGCGTGTATGTGACGGTGAACACGCTCGTCAAGCCCGAAGAGATGCGGGATCTGCGCGCCGCGCTCGGCGAGATCGCCGCCACCGGCGCGGATGCGGCGATTGTGCAGGACCTGGGCGTGGCTGCCATGGTGTGGCGGGAATTTCCCGCACTTGCCCTGCATGCCTCAACGCAAATGGCAATTTGCAACGCTGAGGGCGCGCGTCTGGCCCGCTCGCTGGGATTTTCCCGCGTGGTGCTGGCGCGCGAATGCAGCCTGGAGGACGCACACGCCGTAGCGGAAACGGGGATTGAAACGGAAGTGTTTGTGCATGGCGCGCTGTGTACCGCCGTGAGCGGCCGCTGCCTGATGAGCAGCATGTCCGGCGGACGCAGCGGCAACCGGGGACGCTGCGCCCAGCCCTGCCGTCAGGGCTTCCGCATGGACGGAATGCAGGGTCCGCTCCTGTCTCTGCGCGACCTGTGCCTGCTGGACGATCTGCCCGTGCTGTGTGCATCGGGCGTGCGTTCGCTCAAGGTGGAAGGGCGCCTCAAAAGCCCCGAATATGTGGCCGTGGTCACTTCGGTCTACCGCAGGGCGCTGGATGCCGTCGCGCAGGGCAATTTCCGCCCGGACCCGGTGCAGCGCGAGCAGCTTTTACAGATTTTCAACCGCGGCGGCTTCACGCGCGGCCATATTCTGGGCGCAGAGGATGCGGACCTGGTCACCCCGGACCGCGTGAGCCACGAGGGCCTGCCGCTGGGCAAGGTGCAGGCCGTTAAGGGCCGTCTGGCCGCGCTGCATGTGGACCGCGCACTTCACGACGGTGACAGTCTGCAGCTTCGCGGCGCGGGCGAATCCTACGACCTGCGCTATTCCGGGCCGGATATTCCCGCAGGAGGCACGGCTTCCCTGCGTCTGCGGCCCGATACGAAAGCAAAGCCCGGCATGCAGGTCGCCCGCCTGGCGGACGCCTGCCAGCTGGAGCGGGCTCGCGCACATGCGCCCCGGCCCATCCCTGTGAGCATGGCGGCCCGTTTTGCGCAGGGGCAGCCCATGACGCTGACCCTCACCGACGGCGAAGTGAGCGTGACGGTAACCGGCCCCGTCGTCGATGCGGCCAAGAGCCGTCCCTCCACCGAAGTGGATGCACGCCGCCAGTTGGACAAGCTGGGCGGCACGCCCTTTGCGCTCGAGGAGGAAAGCCGTCTGCAAGTGATGGTGGATGAAGGGATTTTTCTGCCCGTCAGCGCGCTCAACGCGCTTCGGCGGGAGGCCGTGGAACGGCTCATCCGGACGCGCACGGAGGCGTTTGCCTCCTCCGGACGTCCCTCGCGGCCCGATGCCGTCCCTTCCCCACGCCCGCAGCCGGATTCCCCCATCGGACTGGATACTTTGGCTGTGATCTTTTCGGACCCGGCGCTTGCGGAGGGACTCGCGCAGGCGGGAGCCACGCTTCTGTGCTTTGCGCCCCGCACGTTCACACCGGAAGCGCTCTCGCGGGATCTGCCGCGCCTGCCGCGCGGCGCGTGGCTGCGTCTGCCCCCGCAGATGACGCAGCGCACGCAGGACGCCTGTCTGGCCGTCATTCGCGCACATGCGGACCGTCTGGGCGGCGTGATGGCTGAAAACGTGGGACAGCTGGGCCTTTCCCTCCCCCTACCGGTGCTGGCGGGGGAGGGCGTGCCCGCCACCAATCCCATGGGCGTTGAGACGGTTCGGGCGCTGGGCGCATGCGGGTTCGTGCTCTGGCCGGAATGGACCTTTTCCGAGCAAAAGGGTCTGACGCCCCGGCCTCTGCCCGCGCTGCTCAAGGTCTATGGCCGTGAAACGCTCATGCTGCTCAATCACTGCCCCGAACGCGTGCGGCGCAGGCTGCGCCACGGCCGCGCGGATTGCGCCCTGTGCACGGACGAGGCCATGGTCTGTGCGAAAGCTGACCCCACCCTCACCGACCGCCTGGGCTACCGCTTTCCCCTTACGCGCACGCGGTTTCCCGAAGGCTGTGAGCTGAGCGTTCTGGGGGCGCTGCCCACCGACCTGCGCTCCCGCGACGCGGACCGCCGCGCGCTGGGGGCGGGCATGCTCCTGCACTTCACCGTTGAAAGCCCAAGGGAGCAACAGTCCCTTACGCGCACCTATGCGGCGCTGCTATCCGGCGCTCCCTGCGCCCCCGCCGCCTTTGAAACCACGCTGGGCCACTGGGCGCGCGGCGTGGAATAGTCGGTACCCCCACCATTTCCCGAAAGGAAGGACCCCTATGGAACAGGACCGCGCCCTTCGCGTGCTGGAATTTACCAAGATCCGCGAGCGTCTGGCCGCGCACGCCCTGACGGACATGGGCAAGGAAAAATGCCTGGCCCTCGTGCCCTACGATGATGTAAGCGAGGTGCGCCGGGCGCTGGATGAAACCGAGGAAGCCTGCGTGCTGCTCAGCTATTTGGGCGGACAGCCGCTGGTGGCCTTTCCCGACGTGCGCGAGCAGGTGACGCTGGCCCAGAAGGGCGCATGCCTCAGCCAGCGCGCGCTGCTGGACGTGGCCGCCTGCCTGCGCGCCACGCGCGCAGCCCGGTCCGCGCTGGTACGTGACCGCGAGGATACCCCCATTCTGACCGGACTGGCCACCCGCCTGACGGCGCTGGACGGCATCGAAAACGATATCTCCGCCGCCATCATCAGCGAGGAGGAAATCGCGGACCGCGCCTCGGCGGAGCTCCATCAGATCCGCCGTCAGATCCGCAGCGCCAACGAGCGCATGCGCGACCGTCTCAGCCAGATGATCCGCTCCTCCAGCTTTTCCAAGTATCTGCAGGACAGCATCATCACCATGCGAGGCGACCGCTACTGCGTCCCCGTGAAGGCCGAATGCCGCGCCAACGTGCCCGGTCTTGTGCACGACCAGAGCGCTACGGGGGCCACGCTGTTCATCGAGCCGATGTTCGTGGTCGAGCTGGGCAACGACCTAAAGCAGCTCCGCGCGCGGGAGCAGCAGGAAATTGCCCGTATTCTGCAGGCACTGTCCGACCAGATCGCGCCGCATGCAGAGGGCATCTTTGCCAATATCGAGCTGCTCACGCATCTGGACTTTGCCTTCGCCAAGGGGCTTCTGGCACGGGAGATGCGCGCCAACCTGCCCAAGATGAACACGCGCGGCTACCTCAAGATCGTACGCGGCCGTCATCCCCTCATCGACCCGGACAAGGTGGTGCCCAGCGATCTGTGGCTGGGCGACGAATTTACCACGCTCATCATCACCGGCCCCAACACCGGCGGCAAGACGGTCACCCTCAAGACGGTGGGCCTGTTCACCCTCATGGCGCAAAGCGGCCTGCACGTGCCTGCGGAGCTGGGCACGGAATTGAGCGTCTTTGGCCGGGTGTATGCCGACATCGGCGACGAGCAGAGCATCGAGCAGTCATTGAGCACCTTTTCCTCCCATATGACCAACATCGTGGAGATCATCTCCTGCGTTCAGGACAACGACCTGGTGCTCTTTGACGAGCTGGGCGCGGGTACCGATCCCACGGAGGGCGCGGCGCTTGCGCAGAGCATCCTTTCCAGCCTGCTGGAGCGCAAGGTGCGCACCATGGCCACCACCCACTACAGCGAGCTTAAGGCCTTTGCCCTGAGCACCCCCGGCGTGGAAAACGCAAGCGTGGAATTTGACGTCGAATCCCTCCGGCCCACCTATCGCCTGTCCATCGGCATTCCGGGCAAGAGCAACGCCTTTGACATTTCCCGAAAGCTCGGCCTGCCCGAACGGCTGATCGACGGGGCCAAGGAGCTGCTTTCCAAGGAGGATATCCGTTTCGAGGACGTGATCGCAAACGCGGAATATCATCGCCAGATCGCCGAACGCGAGCGGGAAATCGCCGAGGAAACCCGGCGGGAGACGGTGAAGCTGCGCGACGAGGCCGAGCGCCTGCGTCGAGAGATCGAGCAAAGCCGTGACAAGAGCCTCAAAAAGGCCAAGGACGAGGCCCGCCGCGTGCTGGAAAACGCCCGGCGCGAGGCCGACGGCATCATCCGCGAGCTCAAGGCCATGAAAAAGCAGGCCCAGACTCCGGAGCATGAGGTGCAGCGCCTCAAGAAGCGCATGGAGGACGGCATCGACGCCCTTAGCGAGGGCCTGAGCGAAAAGAGCTCCGTCAACTTCACCCCGCCCAAGAGCGTGCGTCCCGGCGATACCGTGGAAATTGTGCACCTGGGCACGAAGGGCACGGTGCTTTCCCCCGCCGACCGAAACGGCGAGGTGCAGATTCAGGCCGGCATCATCAAGATGAAGGCGCATATCAGCCAGCTGCGGCTGGTAGAGCCGGACAAGCCCAAGCAGAGCCGGGTCATGAACCGGGTATCCGCCGCCAAACCCGCTGTGCCCATGGAGGTGGATGTGCGGGGTATGACCCTGGATGAGGCCATTGCCGCCGTGGACATCTACCTGGCGGACGCGACGCTGGCCGGGCTCAACGAGGTCAGCATCATCCATGGCAAGGGCACGGGCGTGCTGCGCACCGGCATCCAGCGCCATTTGCGCACGCACATGAACGTAAAGAAATACCGCGACGGCATGTATGGCGAAGGCGAGCAGGGCGTGACCGTCGTGACCCTGAAATAACGCGAAAGGTGGGTTACAACCGATGTCCGAAAAGCAACGCATCCTGCTGGTGGACGACGACCCCAACATCAGCCACCTGGTGAGGCTCTATCTGGAAAAGGAAGGCTTTGACGTAACCGAATCCGCCCGCGGAGACGAGGCGCTGGAGGCTTTCCGGCGCGAATCGCCGGCTCTGGTCCTGCTGGACGTGATGCTGCCCGGCATGGACGGCCTGCAGGTGCTCAAGGAGATCCGCAAGACCAGCAAGGTGCCCGTCATCATGCTCACTGCGCGCGACGAAACCTTCGACAAGGTGCTGGGGCTGGAATTAGGCGCGGATGATTATGTGACCAAGCCCTTTGAGACCAAGGAGCTGGTGGCGCGCGTCAAGGCCGTGCTGCGCCGCGCCCCTGCCGAAAGCGCCCCCGCCTCCGGGGACGCGGATGATACGCTTCGCTATCCGGGGCTGACGGTAAGTCTTGCGCGCTACGAGGTGACATACGAAGGCCACGAGCTGGAGATGCCTCCCAAGGAGCTGGAAGTGCTGTTTTACCTGGCCTCTCATCCCAATATGGTCTTTACCCGAGAGCAGCTGTTGGAGCGCGTGTGGGGATTTGACTTTTTCGGCGACAGCCGCACCGTGGACGTACACATCAAGCGGCTGCGCGAAAAGCTGCCGGGTTGCGAAAAATATGGTTGGGAAATCCACACCGTATGGCGCGTGGGCTACAAATTCGAGTACAAGGCCAACTGATGCTTTCCCGGAGAGGATGACCTCATGTTTCAAACCATGTTTGACCGCCTGCTGGCGCTGTTCATGTGCGTCATTTTGCTGGTGGTGCTCATCAGCGGCGCATTTTCCCTGTTCTCCATCCGCTCGGCCATGATCGACAGCCGCATGGAAGGCCTTCTGATGCAGGCCCGCGAAATCGCCTTTCTGGCCAGCCGGATTGATGACAGCACCATCGCGGATTATCTCAACATCCAGTCCTCCACCATGGCCTACCTGCAATGGAAGGCCCGCACCGTATATGAGGACTATGGCGCCTACATTCTCATCGTGGACCGAAACGGCCGCGTCATGGACAACATGCAGTCCGCCATCGAGGGCAGCGTGGACGCGCTGCAGACGCTGGATGCGGAGGATATGTCCGCCGCGCTGATTGAAGTCCTCAGCGGCCGCGAGGTACAGACGCAGATCACCCATGATTCGCAGGGCCCCGTCTTTACTGTGGCTGTGCCCTGGATTCAGGATGATACGGTGCTGGGCGCGGTGTTCATCCACACCAGCTCGCAAATCATCGAGGCGGAATACCACGGACTCTTGCTGCAAATCGGCATCGGTTTCGCCTTTGCCGCGCTTGCCGCGATTATCGGCACGGCATTTTATGCCCGCGGCATCGTAAAGCCCCTCACCGTCATCACCGGCGCGGCCGAGGAAATGAGCCGTGGACGCCTCAACGCCCGCGCCCAGGTGACAGGCGTCAACGAGGTGCGCCAGCTGGCCGGGGCCTTTAACGTGATGGCCGAGAAGCTGGAGCAGGTGGAGGAAAGCCGCAGGGAATTTGTGGCCAACGTCAGCCACGAGCTGCGATCGCCGGTGACCAGTATCCACGGTTTTGTAGAGGGCATGCTGGACGGCACCATCCCGCAGGAAGAATATCCGCGCTATCTGCAAATCGTCTTTGACGAAACAAACCGCATGAAGCGACTCATTGCGGACCTTTTGCAGCTGAGCCGCATGGACAAGGGCGTGGACAAGCTGACCTGGAGCGACTTTGACCTCAACGAACTCATCCGCCGCGTGCTCATCGGCCGAATGAACGATATTGAGGAAAAATCCCTCAATGTGCAGATTGACTTTTGTACCGAGCCCTGCCTGGTACATGCCGACAGCGACCGTATTTCGCAGGTCGTGCACAACATTGTGGATAATGCCCTCAAGTTCATCTTTGAGAAAGGGAACTTGACAATCCGCACATCCTTGTTGCATGATAGTACGGTAGCCGTCGTGATCCAGAACGATGGAGAACCCATCGCGCCGGAGGATCGCGCGCACCTGTTTGAGCGTTTTTACAAAGCGGACAAAGCCCATACTTCCGGAAAGGGAACGGGACTGGGGCTGAGCATTTGTAAACAGATCATGGAAATGCACCGTCAAACCATCGAGGTGCTGCCGCTGGAGAGCGGGGCGGCTTTCCGCTTCACGCTCCAGCTATCGCACAAGCAGGAACCGCAGAAGCTGGAATCACGCTAAGCGCCTAAAGGCACAAAGGAGGACTGTAGGATGGAACGTCATATCTTTTTGGTGGGTATGCCTGGCAGCGGAAAAAGCGCCCTGGGGCGCCGTGTGGCCCAAAAGCTGCAGATCCCCTATCTGGATACGGACGTTTATCTGACCGAAGCCACGGGCATGAATACCGCCCAGCTCTACACCACCTTTGGCGAGCAGGCCTTCCGCGACGGAGAAACGCGCCTTTTGCAGCAGCTTGTCAATGCCACGCCGGGCATCATCTCCACCGGCGGCGGGGTGTGCCTGCGCGAGGAGAACCGCCGCCTGATGCGCAATCATGGCCTGATTGTGCTCATCGACCGTCCCATCGACGACATCATGCTGGACATCCGCGCCGAAAAGCGTCCCTTTCTGGCCCAAAAAGGCCGTGAAGAAATCGAGCGCATCTATAACGAGCGCATGCCCATCTACAAAAGCGCGGCCGACGTGGTGATGGACAACGGCAACGGCTTCCATAACGGCCTGGCCTCCCTGGAGGAGATCGTGCGGCGGTATGCGTAATAAACAAACAGGCTCCGGCGTTTTCCGGAGCTGATTCTGTCCGCCTGAATCCCCCTCTGCCCTGTCGCAAACAAGCGGGTTCTCCTCTCGAATAGCCGTTCCCGCTGTTCAGATCACCATGCATGCCGGCGGAACCTCCGCCGGCCTTTGAATGTTTCCGGAAAGGATGAATTCGGTTTGACAGCGCTGCTGGTTCTGATCTATGTGGCTTTCATCAGCCTGGGGCTTCCGGACTCGTTGCTGGGGTCGGTCTGGCCTGCCATGCATGCCGATCTGGGAGCGAATCTTTCTTTGGCGGGTGTGCTCGGTGCGGTGGTATGCGCCGGTACGGTGCTCAGTGGCCTGTTCAGCGCGCGAATGATCGCGCGCTTTGGCACGGCACGCGTTACCGCCGTAAGTGTGCTGATGACCGCCGCCGCCATGCTGGGCATGGCGCTTAGCTGCTCGTTCTTCCTTACGCTGCTTTTATGTGTGCCGCTGGGGCTGGGTGGAGGAGCCGTAGACGCGGCGCTCAACAACTTTGTGGCCCTGCATTACCAGGCGCGCCACATGAACTGGCTTCACTGCTTCTGGGGCCTGGGCGCCACTCTGGGCCCGGCTGTGATCGGTCTGCTGCTGCGGCTGACGGGTCAGTGGCGGGGCGGGTATCTGGCGATGGCGGCGGCACAATGCGTGCTGGCTGCTGTGATGTTTGCCTCGCTTCCGCTATGGCGCAAGGTGGAAGGCGGTACGGATCACCAGAGCGAGGCGCCCGGTGTCCGGCCAATGAAGCTGCGTGAAGTGCTCAGGCTGCCGCTTGCAGGACCGGTATTGGTATCGCTGTTGGCCTACTGCGGTGCGGAAAGCGTGATGAACCTGTGGTGTGCCAGCTATCTCGTCGGCGCGCGCGGCATTCCGGCGGACAGGGCGGCCTCCTGGGTCTCGCTGTTCTTCCTGGGCATCACGCTGGGGCGCATGCTGGCGGGATTTCTTTCTGTGCGGATGCGTCCGGAGCAGTTGGTACGAAGCGGCACTCTCTGTTCCATCGCAGGCATTGCAATGCTGCTTGCGCCCCTGAATGGTCTGCTGCCGGTTGCCTGTCTGCTGGTCGGCCTTGGATTTGCGCCTGTTTATCCCTCCATGCTGCACCGCACGCCGGTCCTCTTTGGGCCGCAGGCCAGCCAGAGCGTGATGGGCATTCAGATGGCCTTTGCCTATCTGGGCAGCACGCTCATGCCTCCATTGGCTGGCGCGCTGACACGTCTTCTGGGCATGGGGTTCCTTCCGGCCTATGTGCTTGGACTGGCTATTGTGCTGCTGATTCTGAGCGAGCATGTCAACCGCTGCCTGCGCGTGCGGGATGGGAGCACAGCCGTTTAATGCAACAGAAACAACCGGCGTGGTTTTGAAAATCACGCCGGTTGTTTGTTATTCAAAGTTTTCAAAGCGCCTGCACCAGACGTACTTGGAAATGGCGCTGTTCTGTGCACTTTTTACGCAGGTGCAGAGCAGGTCCCGGATGTAGGGCGGCATCACGCGGTTGAATTTGACCTCCAGAATCATCTCGTCATGATCGAAGGTGGGAAGGGTGGGCACATAGGGGTTGAACAGGTCGATGGAACCAAGGCCCGTATGCAGCTGCTTGTCAAAGGTGATGCGCACCTCCTCGGCAGGATGCACATAGGCCTCGCGCACGTAGTCCACGATCACAACGGGATGCAGACCGTTGATGGCCATCTCGCGGTATACGTCGCGTAAAAGGCCGCTTCGCGTGCGTTCCAGGCCCGTGGGATCGGCAGCGATCAGCTGCTCGGCCAGGAGCTTGGGGATGGCGATGGAACGTTTGGAAATCAGCTGCCCCACCTTGGTCTTGCATTCCATGCGGATGAGCTTGTCCGAAAAATTATAGATGCGGATGCGGAATTTGTCACGATCCTTGACGCCGTTGATCTTGTCCAGCAGCGCGTCATTGAAGCGGGTGTCAAAATAGAGCGAGCGAATGTGGTATTCGTTGTTCTCGTCGCCGTTCCGATCGCGCCAGAGCACCCGGTCCAGCGCTCGGCTGAGCACCTGGTATTCCAGCGGCGATATGAAGAACTTCAGCTCATGCCGAAGGGGTACGGAAATCGCCATGGCGTTTTCCTCCTTTACGCGCCGACCTCGCTCTGGCAGGCGACCAGCGTGGCGTCATGCACGCCCTCGATGTCCAGCATGCGGGTGACGACCTCGCTGCGTTCGCTGATACGGACCTCGTAGGTCATCTCCGCGCCCGCACGGGTGAGGGTCTTGGAGCGCAGCTTGCTGCTGCGCACGCTGCGGTTCAATTCGCTCTGAATCGCGGCCTCGCAGAACTCGTCATAATGCACCACCAACAGATAGGCATTGGGCGTGGTCAGCTTGGCAAAGGAAATCACGAACATCAAAATGGCGATGCACAGCACCACGATCACGGCGATCAGGTACAGCCCGGCGCCCAGCAGAATGCCCATGGTCAGCGCCCAGAACATATACGCCGTGTCCAGCGGGTCCTTGACGGCGGTACGGAAACGCACGATGCTCAGTGCGCCCACCATGCCCATCGAAAGCGCAATGTCGTTTTTAATGCACATAACCACGGGCGTGGTGATCAGGGTGAGCATGATCAGCGTCAGTGTAAACGACGGGCTGTAGAGCACGCCGCGATACGTTTTCCGGTAGACGACGGCAATGACGATGCCGATCAGAAATCCCAGTCCCAGCGCGATAAACAGGTCGCTGGGCACAATGGATTTGAATTGCGCGGCCAGGCCCGTGGCCTCAACGATGGAGCTGGCGCTGGTGGCAAGGGAAAGGGCGGTGGATGTCATGGGCGGGTAACCTCCTTCGTGGCTTGAGCCTATAGAATACCTGACGGCAGGGCCTTTGTCAACCGGCGATGCCAGTTCCGCATATCTCCTTATAGGATGGCGTCCGCAGGCATCTCGGGTTTCGGACCAAAGTAAATGAGCATCTGGTCATCGCTCAGGTTCCAATAGTCCTGGACCATTTCATAGAAATAGGTGGGACGCTTTTTCAGCACATTGCGCGTGTAGTCCAGACGGGTGTTCCAGTAGCGCATCGCGCCTTCCGGCGTGGTGGGCGAATCCATGTTGATGTTCTTGTCATTTTCCTCGGCCCAGCGTGCAAAGTGCAGCGCCATTTCCGGCTCCAGCGTAGCGGCCATCTCATCGAAAAGCTCGGTCATGAAATCGGTGGTAAACACCTGGAAGATCTCGCCCAGCCTGGTGAGGAATTTGTGGAGCATCTCGTCGTTTTCCAGCAGCTTACGAATCAAAGTATTATTGATCTGCTGCTGTCCTGCGCCGGATTCCTTGAGATAGCTGGTGGGGCTGTCAAATTTGCTGTTGAACAGGCCATAGTCGGCATCGTAGAAAATCCACTTCCACTTCTGCCCCTCCCCGTCGAGCTTGTAATAGCGGATGTTGCCGGGGTCGGAGTTGCCGAAGAACATTTCAAAGGCCATATAGTCGAAGTAGTTGTCCACGTCAATGTTGTCAAGGATGTACTGCAGGTCCTCCTCATTGGTACCGGGCGAGGAAGCCTCTACCTTCTTGATCATGGCCTTGTATTCCTCGTTGCTGCCATAATTGACGGTGCCGTTGGATTCCAGAATATCCATGTTGTCGGCTTCTTCCAGCGAGAGGCCCTCGTGCTGGGCTACGAAGAAGCGATCCACGCGCTCACGCATGTTATAGTGACCCCAGTACACGCCGTTCAAATAGACCACCACGGGCCTCCATTCCTGATAAAGCACGTCGCTGGGATTGTCGCTGACTTCGTTGAAGCGTTTGATGAGCTGGCTCTGGAACGCATCATTGAAGCGCGTCCATACGCTGTCGTTGCCGCCCATGCGCAGCACGAAGCTCTTGTACTGGGTGAAGGGCAGGTCCTCAAAAAGCTTGGCGTCAAAGTACTTGTTGCCGTATTTGGCCTTGGCGCGCACCTTAAAGGTCTTTTGCGGCATATCCAGACTGTACTGGCCCTGAAGGCCGAATTCGCAGTCCTGATCGATGAGGGTATTTCCCTCCTTGTCATAGAACTCCACATGCCCGGGACGCGCCTCCTTGCCGACCGTGCGGTAGAGCGGATATTCCCCGGTGGTGAGCTTGAAGGGCAGCTTGCCCGGCTCCTTGTACAGCTCGCCGCCGATGGCCAGCATGCCGTCCTCCTCGTTCCACAGCTCATCCGGGTCGGTGACCAGGCTAACGATGGGGAAGGCGTGATAGAGGTTCATCAGATAGGTGGCGGTGGCGGTTTCGCTGGGCTGCAGCGTTCCGCTGGGGTCGAAGGCGCGGGCGCGCAGCACCGTCACCTTGTTGAAGGTGAACGTCTCGCCTTCGTATCGGATGCCGGTTTCCTCCGTGGGAATGGAGGAATCCAGGGTGTAATAGACCACGGTGCCCTCCGGCACATTGATGGTCACTTCGATTTCGCCTTTATATTCGCCGCCGGGCAGAGACAGCGTGGGGTTTTGGGCATAGCCATAGTACCCCGTGCCATTTTCCACGCCGGGCGTGGGAACGTCGTAGTAATAAAAGCCGCTAAGGCCAAGGGTGCGGCCGTAGCTGTGGTCGGTAGGAATCAGACTGAGAGGAATCCGGTCCAAAACGCGGCCCGTAGGGTCACAAAAGCAGATGGTTTCGCCGCCTGCGCGCGCGATAGAAAAATTGGTGTGAAAATCGGTCACGGTGGTCAGTTCCGACTGTCCGTCCAGATAGATGATCTTATACTCCCCCGGCGCAATGGCAGCCCCCTGCGGGAACTGCCATTTGCGCGGGCGGCCGATGCTGTCGCTCAGACCGTAGCCGCTGAGGTCTACGGTCTGATCAGACGTGTTATAAAGCTCCACATAATCGGTAGTGGCCGCAGTAGGGCCCAGGCCGATGGTATCGTTGGAGGCCATGACCTCGCTGATGATGACGCCGGTGGGATTGTAGGCGCGCATCATCTCGTCGCTGCGCGCCTGTCCCTGTGCGTTGTTGGGCTGGCCGGGCGTGCTGAGCTCAAACAGCTTCCATTCTCCCGTGTCGCTGCGTCCGTAGGAATAGTCCTCCGGCACGTTTTCAATGCTGACGCGGTCCACCAGACGGCCGTAGCTGTCGCTGAGCACGACGCTCTCACGCTCGGCGGAGATGGAGAAGTTGGTATGGGGCACGCCGTTTTGCTGCAGCTTGTCCTTGCCGGAGCAGTACACCAGATAGTAGCCGTTCGCCGGTATGGTCGCACCGTCCGGGAAACGCCACTTGGTGGGCTTGTTTTCCTTGTCGCTCAGGTAATATCCTGTCAGAGAGATGGGGCTGTCGGTGTTGTTCTTCAGCTCCACCCAGTCCACAATCTCGCCGTCCTCGTCGGGAATACCCACCTTGGGATCGGGACATACCTCGTTGATGACCAGCGCGCCGCTCTCCACGGAATTGGCCGAGCGGTACTCGACAAAGCCTTCCTCCGTGTTCTCGTATCCGGGACTGTAGTAGGTGGTGGTTTCGTAATGGCGCACGCCGTCCTCATCAATACCGGTGAGGGCATAGCTGGTATCCGCCGTCAGCGTAGGCGTGGCCAGCTCGTCGATGAGGTACATGTCGGGATCATAGAGGTAGAGATGATCCCCCGCCGAGGAGATTTTGAACTTGCCATGGAACGGCTTGGACGGGTCCAGCTGATAACTGTCGCTGGCAAACACAATCACCCGTTCCCCTGCCTTGAGCGTATAGCTGGGAAATGGGAAGGTGATGCGGTCGGTGCGGTTGGTAATCATCACGCCTTCCATGTCCAGATCCGCGCCGGTGCCGTTGTACAGCTCCAGCCAGTCGCTGAACTCGCCGTTTTCATCCGGTACGGCGCTGTTGTTGGCGGCCATCACCTCGCTGATAACCAGTCCGTCAAAGCGGCTTCCCCCGACCCGCCTGCCAGCCTCTTTGGGGCTGATGAGATAGATCACAATCAGCAGCGCCGAAAACAATAGCAGCAGCGGCAGCACCTTTTGCAGCTGGCTTTTGCGCTTTTTGGGCGTGTAGTCCTTGTGCGGCCTCGGCACGGTGGGCGTGGCGGGGTCCATTCGCGTGGGACGTCGCTCCTGCTGCGGCGTGTTGTACTGCATGTGAGGGATCGGCCTCCTTTCCTGTGTAGAGAATGACACGCAGCCGCCCGCCCGCTCAAAGGGGAAACGGGCAGGGACTCTGGTTAGTATACCATAAACGCACGGGGTTGGAAACGTCCAAATTGTATCAGTTTTATGACGGCTGCCCGTTGCCCCAAAAAAACCGGCGGCAGCATTCCTGCAAACCGCCGGTAAAAAGGGGCTGATGAAAGGCTGCACCTGCCGGAGCACATGCCGGCGGGAGTGGCGACGATGCGCCGTCTTTCCTGTATACAAGGAAAGCTGCCGCCGGATGCTCATACCACCCGCTTGGTCAGCCACTTGGAACCGAGATAGCGCGTCACAAAAAACGCGGCGCGCACCACCCAGTCGATGAACATGGCCACCCAGATGCCCAGCAGGCCCATATCAAACGAATATACCAGCAGATAGCTCGCACCGATGCGGAACACCCACATGCAAAAGACCGATACGCCCATGGTAAAGCGCGCGTCTCCCGCGGCGCGAAGTGCATTGGGCACCGTAAAGCTGGCCGGCCAGAAGAGAGCGGCCGCCACCGCATACCAGCGCAGCACCTCCTCGGAAGCATCCAGCGCTTCGGGGCTCAGGTTGAAAATCCCCGCCAGTGGACGGGCAAAGATGAACAAAGCGATATCCACCGCGATGGTAAAGCCATACACCAGCAAAATCAGCTTGTTGGCATAATAACGCGCCTGGCGCACATCGCCCGCGCCCACACACTGCCCCACCACCGTCACAATAGCCAGGCCGACGGCGGTGCCCGGAAGGTTGCACAGGGAGGAGATGTTGTTGGAAATGGCGTTGGCCGCAATGATGGACACGCCGAACATGCTCACAATACCTGCCACCATGAGCTTACCGATTTGAAACATGCTGTTTTCCAGCCCGTTGGGAATCCCCTGGCTGAAGATACGGCGGATCATGGGTCCATCGGGTTCGGGGTGCATGGGGCGAATCAGGTGGATGGGGGCCGAGCGGTTGAGCAGCAGCCATACCATGATGCCCGCCCCCAGCATACGCGCCAGAAGCGAGGCCGTACCCGCACCCGCGACCTCCATGTTCAGGCCATAGATGAGCAGGGCGTTTCCGCCGACGTTAAAGATGTTCATCATCAGCGAGGTATACATGCTGGCCTTGCTGTTGTTCATGGCACGCAGCAGCGCCGCTCCGCCGTTATAAAGCGCAAGCGCCGGATAACTCACCGCCGAGAGGTACAAATAGGTGCGGCAGTATGCGAGCGTATCCTCAGGCAGCGCGCCAAAACACAGCCTGAGCAATGGATCGGCAAAGACGATGGCCAGCATGCCCAGCACCGTTGCCAACGCGGTCGCCACATACATCAGCTGCTTGGCCGCACCGCAGGCGCTGGCGTTGTCCCTCCTGCCCAGGTATTGCGCGGCCACCACAGCGCCTCCTGTAGCCATGGCCGAAAAGAGCTGGGTAAGCAGCACGTTGATGCTGTCCACCAGCGAAATTGCGCTGACTGCACTTTCGGATACAGTACTGACCATCACGGTGTCCGCCATGCCGATAAACAGCGCAAGGAACTGCTCTATCACCAGCGGAATAATCAGCCTGCGCAGGTCCCGGTCAGAAAACAGCCTTTCCTCAACAGCCCTATTCGTTGGAAACACCCTCCCGCTTTTCTTGCGTGCGTCTTTTGCGCAGCGCTCCGAGGTTTTCCGCCACGGTCAGGGCTGCGCCCGCCAGTATGCTCAGATAATAAGTAGAAAACCGCCAGATCAGCAGTGCCACAAACAGCTGCGCATCCGGAAAGATCCCGCGGAACAGCACCGCAAAGCCGCCTTCCTGTGCGCCGCTGGCGCCGGGCAGCGGCGTGTAGCTGGCCCCAATATAGAGCAGCACGCCCATGGCGAGCAGTTCCCCCACCGATATGCCTGAAAGCCCGAATGCCTGATAGATGGCAATGATCACCAGCATTAGCGACATCAGCTGTCCCAGCGCAATCAGGCACTGTATGATCACGTCCTTGGGATGGCGAATAACCAGATGCACGCTGCTCAAAAAGCTCTGGCAGTGGTTCTCCCATTTCCTGCGCGAGGCGTCAGGGTCCTTGCACAGGCGCACGCGCACGCCAAGCCGGATGCATTTTTCAATCACCCAACGCACCGCCCGCTGGCTGATGGCCATCAGTGCCACCATTCCGATGGAAAAGAAATTGACCACATATCCCATCAGGATGAACCACTTGCTGCCTTGCGTATGAGCGTCCACAAAGCCGCCATGCGCTATCCACAGCACCGCGCCCGTCACCAGCAGCACCACCTGAAACACGATAAACTTGACTGCCATACCCGAACCGCTTACCCCGATGCTGACGCCGTACTTGTGCAGGCAGTACATCTCCATCGGCTGGCCCCCTGTGGCGCCTGGGGTAACGTTGCTATAGTAAATGCCCGTCATGGCGGCGCGCAGACTCTGCCACAGCCGGATGGGACATCCCTGCATGCGCAAAAAATGATGGATGGCAAGCGCGTCGGTCAGAACATAGAGTATCCAGCTGAGCAGGCACAAAAACAGATAGGCGGGGCTCATGGTACGAAGCGCTTCCCCCAGCGCCTCCAAATCATTGCCGCTGAAACCTATGTACAGCACCACGCCCAGTGTAATCAGCAAAAACAGAAAGCTCAGCAGTCTCTCCGCATTTGGTTTCCTGTTCATAAGATGCTCCTGTTCCCCAAAAATAGGCGGACGGCCGGTCCTCCTTGCGTAGTATAGCATAGTTGACCGGTGCATGGCAATCCGAAGCTTTTTTTCGGCAAAGAAAGCGCCCGGAAAAATCCATTGTGACTCTTGACAGTCGAAGAAAACCGGGGTATACTTCCAATTCGAAAATGAATTTCATTTTCAGTTCCGTTGGAAAGGAGGCAGCCCATATGCCCCAGCGCGGCACCTATCAAACCCGGCAGCAGGAGGCCGTGTGCGCGCTGTTTGCCTCCCGGCCGGAAGATTGCCTCACTGCCGAGGAAGCCTATCAGGCCCTTTTCAAAGCCGGTTCAGATGTAAGCAAAACCACCGTGTACCGCGCCATTTCCCGGCTGTGCCAGACAGGGCGGCTAAGGCGCTACGCCCCTCACGAAAGCGGGGAAGCCGCCCGCTATCAGCACAGCCCCTGTACACAAAGCCATTTGCACATCCGCTGCGTGGACTGTGGAGCCCTGGCGCACCTGCACTGCGACGAGGTGGAGGCTTTTGCCCGTCACCTTGGCCAGCACCACGGTTTCACCCTGGATGAAAGCCAGACCGTCCTCTACGGCCTATGCGAAGCCTGCCGGAAAAAACATGCGAAATGAGGAGCTCTATGAAATCCATCCGCCGACTGTTTATGTTCCTTTGCTGCGCAACGCTGCTCTGCGCAGCCTGCGCCCCGTCCGCCCTTGCCTCGGAAGCGCCGCTGTCCATCGTGTGCACGATCTTCCCTGCCTATGACTTTGCCCGCCAGCTGGCTGGCGATACGGCGCAGGTGCGCCTGCTTCTGCCCCCCGGAAGCGAAAGCCACAGTTATGAGCCTTCGCCCAGGGACATCATCGATATTCAGCAGGCGGATCTTTTTCTTTATGCCGGGGGTGAGAGTGACCACTGGGTGGAAGAGATCCTCGCCTCTATGGGAGAAAATGCGCCCCGCACCTTCCGCCTGACGGACTGCGTGACCCTGTTGGCTGAGGAAACCTCCGCCAGTATGGAGCAGGAAGCGCACGAGCATGGCCAAGAAGAGGCCGAAATGGACGAACACGTTTGGACCTCGCCCAAAAACGCGATGCTGATCGTCCAGCAGCTGTGCGCCACATTGTGCGACATCGCTCCCCAGAACACGCAGGCATATGAAGGTGCGCTTTCCACCTATCTGGCCGACCTCAAGGAGCTAGATGCGGCTTTTGAAGAAACGGTGGCCAATGGCAAGCGCGACCTGATCGTCTTTGGCGACCGTTTTCCCTTCCGCTACTTTGCGCACGATTACCACCTGCGCTATGACGCGGCCTTTCCCGGCTGCAGCGAGGACAGCGAGCCCAGCGTGCGCACGGTGATCTCCCTGGTGGACACCATACGGGCCGAGCAGATCCCTGTGATCTTCTATATCGAGTTTTCCAGCCGCAAGACTGCCGACGTTCTGGCCGAGGAAACCGGGGCGAAAGAGCTTCTGTTCCACAGCTGCCATAACGTGTCGGCTGAGGAGCTGGATGCTGGCGCCACCTATCTGTCCTTGATGTGGAACAACGTGGCGGCGCTGAAGGAGGCGCTTGACTGATGGCGCTGATTACCTGTGAAAAGGCGGCCTTTGCCTATGAGGGCCGTGTGGTTGTGGATGCGCTGGACCTGACGGTGGAGCGGGGCGAATACCTGTGCATCGTGGGGGAAAACGGGTCGGGCAAGAGCACGCTGGTCAAGGGGCTGCTGGGGCTGATAACGCCTGTGAGGGGCTGCGTTCGCTATGGCGACGGCCTCAGGCGCACCGAAATCGGCTATTTGCCGCAGCGCACCGACGTACAAAACGACTTTCCCGCCTCCGTGTGGGAGGTTGTCACCAGCGGCTGCCGGGGACGCGGACCCTTTTTGACCCGCGCCATGCGTCAAACCGCCCAGGAAAACATGGCGCTGATGGACATTGCGGACATTCGGGACCGCAGCTTCATGCGCCTGAGCGGCGGACAGCAACAGCGTGCCCTGCTGGCGCGCGCGCTGTGTGCCACGCGCAGCCTGCTGCTGCTGGACGAGCCGGTGGCAGGCCTTGATCCGGTGGTTACGCGCGAGTTATATGAGGTAATCGCCATGCTGCACCGCGACCGGGGGCTCACCGTCGTGATGATCTCCCATGATGTGGACGCTGCGCTCCGCTATGCGGACCGCATCCTGCACATGGCCCACGGCGCGACCTTCCTGGGCACGCCGGATGCGTACCGCCTCTCCCCCCTTGGCAGGTCCTTTGCGGGAGGTGAGTCGCGTGATTGAGATGCTTTCCACCATGTTCAGCTATCAATTTATGGTTCGGGCCCTCATTGTGGGCTTGCTGGTATCGCTGTGCGCGGCGCTGCTGGGCGTAAGCCTGGTGCTCAAGCGCTATTCGATGATTGGCGACGGCTTGAGCCACGTGGGCTTTGGCGCGCTGGCGGTCGCCACGGCCCTGGGCATGGCCCCCATGGCGGTGACCATCCCGTTGGTGGTCGCGGCGGCCTTTCTGCTGCTGCGCCTGAGCAGCACCGGCAGGCTCAAGGGGGATGCGGCCATCGCCATGATCTCTACCGGCGCGCTGGCCGTGGGCGTGATCGTTCTGTCCTTGAGCACCGGTATGACCAGCGATGTCAACAACTACCTGTTTGGCAGCATGCTGGCCATGAGCGGGGAGGACGTAACCCTGAGCGTCGTGCTGGCGGCGGCGGTGCTTATGCTGTTTGTGCTGTTTTACCGCCGCATCTTTGCCGTAACCTTTGACGAAACCTTCGCCCGCGCCACGGGTGGACAGGCGGAGGCCTGCAACATGCTCCTGGCCCTGCTCACCGCCGTGACCATCGTACTGGGCATGCGGGTAATGGGCACCATGCTGATCTCCAGCCTGATCATCTTCCCGGCGCTGACCGCCATGCGCGTATGCCGCAGCTTCAAAAGCGTGACGCTGTGCGCCGCGGCGGTATCGGTGGTATGCTTCTTTGTGGGGCTGTGCACAAGCTACCTGCTTTCCACCGCCGCCGGAGCCACGGTGGTCGTGGCCAACATTCTGGCGTTCCTGATCTTTGCCGCCGTAGGGCGGCTTCGCGGGTGATGTCACAACAAAAAGGCTTCCGGACCTTAAGGCAGGGTACGGAAGCCTTTTTTCGTTCACCATCAGGGCGTGGGCAGGTGCAAAAACGCGGCCATCACGCCCGTGAGGCGCTCTGCCTCCTCGCGGGTGGGCATTTCACAGAAGATGCGGATGCGCGGTTCCGTACCGCTGAATCGTGCGATGAGCCAGCCATTGTCAAAGAGCACCTTGCAGCCGTCCATGTAGTTTACGCTCTTCACCGGCACGGGGAAATCCGGTAGCTTTTTATCCACCATGAGAAGCGTATTCAGCCGCTGCTTCGTTTCCTCATCGAAGGGCCAGTCGCGCTCGGTCATGTAGGCGGTGCCGAATTCGTCGTAGATTTCCCGCATCAGGGCGCTCATCTTCTTGCCGGTCACGCTGAGCATCTCCACCAGCAGCGTGGCGGCATAGATTCCGTCCTTGCCGTTGATATGGCCGCGCACAGTCAGGCCGCCGCTGCTTTCGCCGCCGATGACGGCGTTGTGCTCTCGCATGCCTGCGGAAATGTGCTTGAAGCCCACCGGCACCTCATAGCAGGTTTCGCCAAAGGCCGCCGCCACACGGTCCAGAAGATGGGTGGTGGCGAGGTTGCGCACGGCAGGTCCATGCCAGCCCTTGTACTTGAGCAGATAGTAGTACAGCAGCACCAGAATCTGGTTGGGATGGACAAAGCGGCCTTCGTCGTCGATGATGCCCAGGCGGTCTGCGTCTCCGTCGGTGGCGATGCCCAGATCCGCGTGCTGCTCCAGCACTGCGGCCCGCAGCGCGCCCAGCGTCTGCACATTCGGCGCGGGCAGGCGGCCGCCAAAGAGCGTGTCATGCCGCTCATGAATGACGTTCACATCGCAGCGGGCCGTGAGCAGAATGGTCTGCAGCGACGTGCGGCTCACGCCGTACATCGGGTCCAGAATGATATGCAGGTCACGGCTTCGGATGGCATCCATATTTACGCCACGGATGATGGCGTCCAGGTACGGATTCTGCGGGTTAATCTCCTGCACCAGTCCCGCCGCCACGGCCTTATCATAGGGGATGATGTGGATATCTTCCTCGGCAACGCGGTTGGCGGCTTCGCCCAGCTCGTTGGTCACGGACTCCTCCGCGTCGCGCCCGCCCTTGGTGAACACCTTCACGCCGTTGTAGATCGCGGGGTTATGGCTGGCCGTAACTGCCATGCCGTAATCCAGACCGTAATACTGGACCGTGAACATGATCAGAGGCGTGGGCGCTTCCCGGCTGATGAACAGCACATGGATTCCCTCCCCCGCCAGTACCTCTGCCGCCCACTGCGCCGCTTCACGGCTCAAAAACCGGCGGTCATAGCCGATGCAGAAGCTCTTGTCCTGTACATCCTCCGCCTTCATGCGCAGCGCCAGCGCCCGCGCAAGCCTCTGCACATTGAGTTTGGTAAACCCATCGGCGATAATGGCGCGCCATCCGCCCGTGCCAAATGAAATCATCTGCATGGTACCTCCGTTTCACAAAATGCCGGTATTTATTGTATCACGCTGCCGGAGCCAAGTAAAGCGCTGCTTGCCAATCTCCTGCGTTTCTGCTATGCTGAACCTGCGCGGATAATCCTTCGCGCAGGAGGCAAGTATGCGTTTACAAAAGTATCTGGCGTCGTGCGGCGTGGCTTCGCGGCGTGCGGCCGAAAAACTGATGGCCGAAGGGCGCGTCACCGTGGATGGACAGGTCATCAGCCACATGGGCGCGCAGGTGGAACCGGGACAGGACGTGCGGGTGGACGGGCGCCCGGCCCTGCCGGAAGCGGAGAAATGCTACATCATGTACCACAAGCCCGCCGGGGAAGTGACCACCGTAACCGACCCGGAAGGCCGGGCTACCGTGCTGGACAAGTTTCGGGATTTTCCCGTGCGGCTCTATCCCGTAGGCCGGCTGGATTACGACAGCGAGGGCCTGCTCCTGCTCACCAACGACGGAGAGCTGACCGAGCGCATGCTTCATCCCTCGCGCGAGGTGGAAAAGGTGTATCTGGCGCGCGTGAGCAACCAGGTTACGCCCGAGGAGGCGCGCCGCCTGGAAAACGGCGTGATGGTGGACGGCCGCCGCACTGCGCGCGCCAAAGTGAAGCTGTTGTCCGTCAAGCCCCTCTACACCGACATGCTGGTCACCATCCATGAAGGGCGCAACCGCCAGGTGCGCAAGATGGTGGAGCAGGTGGGACATCAGGTGGTGCTGCTGCGCCGCATCCGCTTCGGCCCCCTTCGTCTGGGCGATTTGCCGCGCGGCATGTGGCGCGAGCTGACTCCGGAGGAGTTGGCCACGTTAAAGGCGCTGTAACCCCTCTTGCAAACTTTGCCTGTGGGAAACGCACGTTTCCTGTGATATCATGGCGGAGCGCGGGACTTTTCCCCTCTTTGCTCAAGCGACCCCGCCGAAAGGTTTATTATCATGACGAACGTATTTGATCACTGGCAGGCGCAAAAGCCGGCTCTGCGCGCCGCGCTGGAAGAGCAGACCGATCCTGCGGGCGCAGCGGACCGGGTGCGCCATGCTCTTTTGCAAACCGAACAAAACGCCCTGGCCGAAATGACCGACGAAGTGCTCCGGCAGCAGGCGGGCGTTTTGATGAGCCAGCTCAAAACCTCGGTGGACCTTGTGGACTGTCAGACATCCGCGCAGGTATGGACACCCCGGCGGCAGGCGGACAAGCCCGCTGCACGCGGCGGCATCGCGCTTTGGGGCGCGGCGCTGCTGGTGCAGCTTGCGCTGAGAGGCTATTGCTACCTCAAGGGTCTCGCTTTGGGCTGGCTTCTCGCGCTGGCGGCGCTGCTGGCAGGCGCATGGGCGCTTGTGCGGGAGCGCCGGCGTCCCACCGTGCCGGAGGACGAGGTGCGCGTGGTCCTGAAGCCCGATGTGGAGCGCCTCCTCACGCTGATGGACCGGCAGATGCGCGCCATCGACCGCTCGCTCAACGACCTTGCCTACCTCAACGAGCAGCTTCGCGGAGGCCTCCAAACCGCCGATGCAGCCACGCTGGCGCGCGCCGCCGATCTGATGGAGGCACTATACGAATGCGACGGCGAAGTTCCCGAAGCGGCCGGAGAGGCGGCCCGCAAGATGCTCGCCGTCATGGGCCTGACCGCGCTGGACTATACCGAAGAAAACCGGCGGTTGTTCAACGCCCTGCCCAGCAAGTCCGAAACACGCACGCTGTCGCCCGCCATCGTGTCCCTGGAGGACCGGCGGCTTCTCAGGCGCGGCACGGCCGCCGTGCGCACGGACGCCGCCTGAGCCGGAAAGGTGATTTTTATGCGATATATCGGTTTTGATATGGGCGACGGTGAAAGCGCCGTCGCCGCCTTTGAACATGGCTCCCTCATTGAACCGGTGATTCTGCCCGTATGCGGCAGCGCCAGTCTGCTCAGCGCCGTAGGCCTCCTGGGCGGCGAAATCGTGGTGGGCGACCGCGCCCTGACCGACGCGCTGGCTCAGGAGCTGAGCGTGCGCTTCAAAAGCCGCTTTACGACCGATCCTTCCAGTTACGAGGATGTGGTGCGCTTTGTCCGGGGCGTGCTGAGCGACCTGCGCCAATCCGGCGCGCTGCGTCCGGACGACCGCTTCGTGGTGGGCTGCCCGGCCGGCTGGAACACGGCTGCGCGCACCCGCTACCGCGATCTGCTGGTACGCGCGGGGGTGGAGAATCCGCAGGTGATTTCAGAATCGCGGGCGGCGTTTCTCTATGCCAAGTACGCCCGCACTGTCGCGCTGGATGTGGATGTGCTCAACGAAAGCGCGCTGGTGGTGGACATCGGTAGTTCCACGCTGGATTTTGCCTATATCGTGGACGGACGCGAAACGGGCGTGGGCACCTTTGGCGAAACGGCGCTGGGCGGCGGCCTTCTGGATGCGGCGCTGCTTCGCCGCGCGGTGGAGCGCAGCCGCGACCGTGCTGCTCTGCGCAACGTGCTTTCGGAAAGCCGCAGCTGGTACAGCTATCTGGAAATTGAGGCGCGCCGTCTCAAGGAGGATTATTTTACCCGGCTGGCCACCGAGGCCGCGCCGGTGGCCAAAAAAACGCTTCGGGTCTGCTACGACGGCGTGCAGCGCCTCACGCTCCAAATCGACAACGAGGAAGCCTCCCATCTGGTGGACGATCCCCTGCCGGAGCTGGACGGGCGGTCCTTTTCGCAGGCCGTATCGGAGGCGTTGGACAACGCCGCCCGGCTCACGTCAGAGCGTCCTCCCCAACTGCTGCTTTTGACCGGCGGCGCTTCGCGCATGCCGTTTTTCCGTGAGGCATGCCAGGAAAGATTCCCCGCCGCCGTCGTGGTCAGCTGCCCGGAACCGGAGTTCTCCATCGCCAAGGGCCTGGCCTACGCGGGCTGGGTGGATGAAAACCTGCGCGCCTTTCGCAAGGCCATCCGCGAGGAGATCACCGACGCGCGCGTGAGCGCCATTGCCTCTGAGTCCCTGCCCGCGCTGATTCCGGCAGTAGCGAAGCTGCTTTGCGATCTGATTGTGGACGAGGCAGCCATCCCCCTCGCACAGCAGTGGAAGCGCGGGGAGATCCGCACCCTGGGCGAGATGAACGACCGTATTGCCGCGCGCGTGGAGCGGATTCTCTCTTCGCCCCTGGCTGAAGAGACGCTCGCGCCCGCCGTGCGGGTGTGGCTTTCCTCGCTTACGGACCGCCTTCAGGCCATGGTGGACCCTATCTGCGACCGCTTCGAGGTCCCACGCCGTCAGATGCAGCTGGATCTGACCGCCACCGGCGCCGCCAGCGTGCAGCTCAAACCGGGCAGCTGGATGGGGCTCTCACTGATGGGCGCGGTGCTGGGCGTGATCGTGAGCGTGGCGGCGGGTCTGCTCTGCGGCGGCGGCGGCATCGCCCTGATCGCCACGGGACCGCTGGGCTTTGTGGCGGGGGTGGCCGTGGGTGCGGTAGCGTCGCTTCTGGGATGGAACGCGGTGTCCGGGGCGCTGATGCGCGCCGACGTGCCGCTTGTGCTCCGGCGGGTCAATCTGGAAAAGCGCCTGAGGAGCGAGTCCGTGCGCCGCGAGCTGCGCGACAAGCTGACTGCCAGCCTGTCCGATCCGGCGGGCCCGTTTTCCAGGCAGGTGGTGGAAGGGTTTTCCCGCTCCTTCCGCGGGTATGTATATTCCATTGCACAGGCAGCGGAAATTCCGATCGCGTAACGCCTCAAAACGCCGAAATTTCGGCAAAACCCTTGACAGCTCACGGGTTTTATGATAATTTTATTCGGTAAGCCGCTCAAGCGGGGTTTTGAAGTGCGCCCAAACGCGCCACCTTGTCGCTTGGCGAGATCATTCAGGAGGTGCTTTGCCATGTACGCTGTGATCGTATCCGGTGGCAAGCAGTATCGTGTGTCCCAGGGGGACGTTATCTATGTGGAAAAGCTGGACCAGGAAGTGGACAGCAAGGTCAGCTTCGACGTGCTGATGCTGGGCTCTGACGAGGGCGTGGAAGTCGGTACGCCCACTTTGGCCGGTGCCAAGGTTGAGGGCAAGGTTCTGGCGCAGGTCAAGGGCGAAAAGATCATCATCTACAAGTACAAGAGCAAGAAGAACTATCATCGCAAGGCGGGCCACCGTCAGGCGTATACCAAGGTGGAGATCACCGCGGTGGGCTGATGACCACCGTCTCCTTTCTGCGGGACGCACGCGGCCTGTGCGGCATCCGGGTCAGCGGCCATGCGGGATATGCACCCGCGGGTGAGGACATCGTATGCGCGGCCGCCAGCGTGCTCATCACCACCTGCGCCAACGCATTGGAAAGCGTCGCGGGCATACGCCCCAACGTGTCCCATTCGGAAAGGCCCGTCATGATCCAGGTTGCGCTTCCCGGGGGGCTTTCCCCCGCTGGCGAGCACGACGCACGGATCATCCTGCGCACGGCAGAGCAGGGCTTCCTCGATATTGCGGCGCAGTATCCATCCTATTTACAAATCATCTGATGGGAGGAACATCATCATGTTGAAGCTGAATCTTCAGTTTTTCGCCCATAAAAAAGGTATGGGCTCCACCCGTAACGGCCGCGACAGCGAAAGCAAGCGCCTTGGGCCCAAGCGCGCCGACGGTCAGTTCTCCCTCGCCGGCAACATCCTTGTGCGCCAGCGCGGCACCCACATCCATCCCGGCCTGAACGTGGGCATCGGCAGCGACGATACCCTCTACGCCAAGGTGGACGGCATCGTGCGCTTCGAGCGCAAGGGCCGCGACAAGAAGCAGGTCAGCGTGTACCCCGTGGAAACCGCGGCGGCCGCGCAGTAAATCTTGCCCGAGAGCAAAAAGCCGCCGCAATTTTCCGGCGGTTTTTTGCGTGCGGCCATTCTGAAATCAAAGAAGGCGATTTCTTGATCGGTACACTGATCAACTGCGCGGCCATCGTGCTTGGCACATGTCTGGGCCTTTTGCTCAGGCGCGGGATGAAGCCCGCCGTATCCCATACGGTGATGCAGGGTGTGGGTCTGAGCGTGATTTTGATCGGCCTCATGGGCGCGATTGAAACCGGCAACACGCTGCTTGTCATCCTTTCCATGGTGCTGGGCGGCGTGGCAGGCGCGCTGATCGACATCGACGGCAGGATGAACCGCCTGGGCCAGTGGGCGCAGCGCAAGCTCACCCGCGGCGAGGATGCGGGCAGCACCTTTGCCAAGGGCTTTGTCACCGCAAGCCTGGTCTACTGCGTGGGCGCCATGGCCGTGGTGGGCGCGCTGGACAGCGGCATCCGCGGCGACCATTCCACCCTGATCGCCAAGGCCGCGCTGGACGGCGTGACGGCGGTGATCTTCGCAAGCTCGCTGGGCATTGGCGTGATGCTCTCCGCCGTGCCCGTGCTGATCTATCAGGGAGCGATCGCCCTGTTGGGCAACGCCGTGGCCCCCCTGCTCAGCGACGCGGTCATCACCGAGATGAGCGCCGTGGGCGGGCTGCTCATCATGGGCATCGGCGTGAATATGCTGCTGGAGAAGGACATCAAGGTGGCCAATCTCCTGCCCGCCATCATGGTTCCGTTTCTTTACTTCCCCCTCTATAATCTGATTATGAGGTGAGTTTCATGGCATCCATCATCCGGGACGCATCCCTCGCGCCGCAGGGGCGGCAGAAGATCGAATGGGCCCGCCGCCACATGGCAGTGCTGGATGGCATTGCGCAGGACCTGAAGCGCGACCGCCCGCTGGAAGGGCTGAAGGTGGCCGTCTCCATTCATCTGGAGGCCAAGACCGCCTATCTGGCCCAGGTGCTGCATCAGGGCGGCGCCGACGTCTTTGCGACGGGCAGCAATCCCCTCTCCACCCAGGACGACGTATGCGCTGCGCTCAGCGAAAGCGGCGTGACCGTCTACGCCACCCACGGCTGCACCGCGGAAGAATACCACGACTATCTGTGCCGCGCCCTGAGCGAAAAGCCCGACGTGCTCATTGATGACGGCGGCGACATGGTGCACATTCTGCACGAGGAACACCCGGAATGGGCCGAAAACCTGCGCGGCGGCTGCGAGGAAACCACCACCGGCGTGATCCGCCTGCGCAGCCGTGCGGCCGCGGGCAGGCTGAACTTCCCCATGTTCAGCATCAACGACGCGGACTGCAAGCATCTCTTTGACAACCGCTACGGCACCGGCCAGAGCGTGTGGGACGGCATCATGCGCACCACCAACCTGAATGTGGCCGGATCTACCGTGGTTGTCGCCGGATACGGCTGGTGCGGAAAGGGTGTGACCATGCGCGCCAAGGGCCTGGGCGCCAAGGTGATCGTGACCGAGGTAGACCCCGTCCGCGCCATCGAAGCCGTGATGGACGGCTTCACCGTGATGCCCATGGAGAAGGCCGCTCCGCTGGGCGATTTGTTTATCACCGTGACCGGCTGCCGCGACGTGGTGACCCCCGCCCATATGCTGCTGATGAAGGACGGCGCCATGATGTGCAACGCCGGCCACTTCGACGTGGAGGTGGATGTGGCGGGCCTGCGCGCCATGGCCGTGGAGCATTACGAGGCGCGCAGGAACATCGAAGGCTACCGCCTGGAAAACGGCCGTACCGTGTTCCTGCTGGCCGAGGGCCGGCTGGTGAACCTGGCCGCAGGCGATGGACACCCGGTGGAGATCATGGACATGAGCTTCGCACTTCAGGCGCTGTGCGCGTTGCGTCTGGCGCAGAAGGGCCGCGAGATGCCGCCCGCGCTCTACGACGTGCCCCGCGACATCGACGGCGAGGTGGCGCTTCGCAAGCTGACCGCGCTGGGCGTGAAGATTGATACGCTCACTCAAGAGCAGAACCAGTACCTGCACGGCTGAGCGAGACTATTCGCAGCTGTATTTGTCGTAGTAGAACCACTGCACCATGGTGCGCGCCATCATGCCCCGGTCTGTTATGCCCGCTCGTTCAAACAGGGCGGTCAGGCCGGGGGTGAGCAGGTGCATCTGCGTCCAGTCCACCATTTCCTCCCGCAGCGCGCGCTCCATCAGTACCGGGGGCCAGAAATCCTCCGGCGGCGGACAGATTTCCTGATACTGCTTCTCCATCGCGGGGAAGCAGTTTTCGATTGCGTCAAATAATTGCATTACTTTGTCGCTCCTTTTGTCTTACTTTATCATACTTGGTGGCATATTTCAATATAAAATATTGCATTATACTATCATGTGCTATGAGGTGATAGTAAGTGCGACCTTTGAAAAAGAAAGTTAGCATCACGCTGGATGAGGATGTCATCGAAAAGATTCGCCTTTTTGCCGAGGAAACGGACCGTTCCTTTTCGCAGTATATCAACCTTCTCCTCCGAAAGCATATCAGCGCGCGTGAAGCCCGCGACGAGGCCAAAAGCGACGAGTGATCCCATCCGAACGATTGTACTTTGATTGTATAAATCGTTTCCTTTTTCCAAAACCGGTTGACAATCCGCAGAATCTGTGGTAACATGCCACCAATCTCAAACTGCGCAATGTGAGCGAAGGGAGGAGTCGCCCGTGACGAACCTATGTGCCATGCGAATGAACATGATGTGCGCGTGCGATTTCAGCCCGTGCTATTTGTGTTGCGTCGCTTGACAGGTGCCATGCCATTGAAGCCCGCTTCGCAAATGCGCGAAGTGGGTTTTTTCATCGGCTAACCATGAGAAAGGTGTGCAGAGGATGGAGCAGAAACCGCAGATCGAGATACGCGGCCTGTGCAAGGATTACCCCATACCCGGCGGCGAGGTTCACGCCCTGAGCAACATCAGCCTGACCATTGACAAGGGCGATATCTACGGCATCATCGGCATGAGCGGCGCGGGCAAGAGCACGCTGATCCGCTGCCTCAACCGGCTGGATACCCCCACCGACGGGCAGATCTTCATCGACGGCGAAAACATTCTGGCCATGAGCAAGCAGCAGCTTCGCCAGACCCGCCGCCGCATGGCGATGATCTTTCAGCAGTTCAACCTTCTGATGCAAAAGTCCGTGGCGCGAAACGTGCGCTACCCGCTGGAAATCGCCGGGGTGCCCAAGAAGCAGGCCAACGAGCGAGTGATCGAGCTGCTAAAGATCGTAGGGCTGGAGGACAAGGCCAGCGCCTATCCGGCCCAGCTCAGCGGCGGTCAGAAGCAGCGTGTCGCCATCGCCCGCGCCCTGGCCAGCGATCCGGAAATGCTCCTTTGCGATGAAGCGACCAGCGCCCTGGACCCCATGACCACGCAGAGTATCCTTTCGCTGCTGCAAAAGATCAATCGGGAGCTGGGCATCACGGTGGTGCTCATCACCCATGAAATGGCCGTGATCCGCCAGATCTGCAATAAGGTGGCCATTCTGGATGGCGGCAAGCTCGCCGAACAGGGCACTGTGGACGATGTGTTCATGCACACCAAGTCAGCCGCGGGCCGCAGGCTGTTTGGCATTTTGCCCGAGCAGGAGGAAATTCCCCCGCAGCCGGCCATCCGCATCGTCTTTGACGGCGAGGCCGCCGAAAAGCCCATCATCAGCAAGCTGGTCAAGGATTGTGGGCTGGATGTCAACATCCTCTCCGCCGACATCCGCCAGCTCAACCAGAAGGCCTACGGGCAGATGCTCATTGCCCGCCCGCAGGACCCCGAGGACGTCAAGCGTGTGATGGAGTACCTGGCCCTTGAGGGCCTGACCGTAGAGGAGGTGCATGTGCCATGACCTGGGATCAGCTGTTGCCCATGCTGTGGGAAGGTACGGTGGAAACGCTGTACATGACCTTGTGGAGCAGCGCCATCGCCTATCTGATCGGCTTGCCGCTGGGCGTGCTATTGGTGGTGACCCGCCGTGGCGGCATCATGCCCTCTGTCACCTTCAACGCGATTCTGGGCGTGGCGATCAACTTCCTGCGCTCGATTCCCTTCGTGATCATGATCGCGGTGCTCTTCCCCGTCACCCGCCTGGTGATGGGCAGCTCCATTGGCACAAGATCGGTCATCTTCCCGCTGGTCATCAGCGCCTTCCCCTACATCGCCCGCATGGTGGAGAGCTCCCTTGCCGAGGTGGATCACGGCATCATCGAGGCCGCGCAATCCATGGGCTCCACCAACCGGCAGATCATTTTCAAGGTGCTCCTGCCCGAGGCCCTGCCCTCCCTGGTTAATGGCGCTGCTATCAGCATCACCACCATTCTGGGCTATACGGCACTGGCCAGCACCATCGGCGGCGGCGGCCTGGGTACGCTGGCCATCGTCAAGGGCCTCAATATCCGCAAGTATGACATGATGTACTCCGCCAGCCTGATGTTGGTGTTCCTGGTACAGATCATCACCGTCTTCGGCACGCGCACCACGCGAAGCCTGGACCATAAACACCGTTAACTTTGGAAAGGAGACTGACCCTCATGAAAAAGGTTATCGCCCTGGTTCTTTCCCTCGCTCTTGCCATCAGCGTTTCTACCGCCTTTGCCGCTGAAACCGTTTCTATTATTGGCACCCCCAATCCGCACATCGAAATACTGGAAGCCGTCAAAGATGATATGGCCGCTTTGGGCTATGAGCTTGACCTCATTGTGACGGCCGACTATACCACCGAAAACCCCGCTACCATGGACGGTTCCGTCATGGCCAACTTCTTCCAGCACATTCCCTATCTGGAAGGCTATAACAAGGACTTCCCCGAAGAGGAGCAGCTGGTGCCTGTGGTGTTCACCCATTTTGAGCCCATGGCCATCTATCCCGGCACCAAGACCAGCCTGGATGACATCGCCGAGGGTGACAAGATTCTGGTTCCCAACGACGCCGTGAACGAAAACCGTGCGCTGATGCTCCTTGAGGATGCCGGCCTGATTACCCTCCCCGAAGGCACCACGCTGGAGAGCCTCAACACCAAGGAAACCATCGCCGAGAACCCCTACAATCTCGAGATCGTCGAAGTGGCCGCCGAGCAGATCCCCGGCCTGCGCGAGGATGCCGCCTATGCGGTGATCAACGGCAACAACGCTACGCTGGTGGACCTGGTCCCCTATGTGGACGGCCTCTATGCCGAGACCGCTGACAGCGAGGCGGCCCAGGCGTATGTGAACGTGATCGTGGTCAAGCCCGAAAACGCCGAGGCCGATTGGGTCAAGGCGCTGGAGCAGGTCATCTATACCCAGAAGGTGTACGACCTGATCGTGGAAAGCGGCTTCGCTCCCACCTTTGAGGTGCCCGCCGCCGAAACCACCGCGGAATAATCCACAGAAAGAGAAAAAAGGCCCCGAAGCGGCTAAGCTTCGGGGCCTTTTGCATGCCAAAAGAAAATGGCTTGCCAGCAATCAGCCAAGCGCAAAAAGGCTCTCCGGAGCGGCATTGCCTCCGGAGAGCCTGAGGGGGGTTATCCCTTGTGCGTCATTTCACGATGAGCGATTTACCCGTCATCTCAGCAGGTACGGGAATCCCCATGCTGTCCAGCATCGTGGGTGCGATATCGGCCAGGCGGCCGCCTTCGCGCAGCTTCTTGCCCACCATTTCCGGTCCGATCGCAATGAAGGGCACGGGGTTGGTGGTATGAGCGGTGAAGGGCTCTCCCGTTTCGGGGTCGACCATCTGGTCCGCGTTGCCGTGATCGGCCGTGACGAAAGCACGCCCGCCGTTGTCCAGAACGGCCTTGACCACGCGGTCCACGCACTCGTCCACGGCGGCGACAGCCTTCATGGCCGCCTCCATCACGCCGGTGTGGCCCACCATGTCGCAGTTGGCGAAGTTGAGAATCATCACGTCGTACTTCTTTTCATTGATGAGCTCAATCGCCTTGTCCGTGATCTCGTAGGCGGACATCTCGGGCTTCATGTCAAAGGTAGCCACCTTGGAAGAGGGAATCAGCACGCGGTCCTCGCCCTCATTGGGCTTTTCCACGCCGCCGTTAAAGAAGAAGGTAACATGGGCGTACTTCTGGGTTTCCGCGATGCGCAGCTGCGTCTTGCCCAGCTTGGAGAGGTACTCGCCCAGGGTGTTCTTCAGCGTTTCGGGCGGATTGACTACCTCCAGACCGGTAAAGGTCTCGTCATACTGCGTCATGCTGACAAAGTTGACATGGAAATAGCCCTTTCCGCGCGGGAAGCCGTTGAAGTCAGGCTGAATGAAGGTGCGGGTGAGCTGGCGGGCACGGTCGGGGCGGAAGTTAAAGAAGATCACGCTGTCCCCCTCGCCGATCGTGGCCACGGGCTGACCGTTTTCCAGCACAACGGTCGGCTTGACGAACTCGTCCGTCTCCTCCTTGGCATAGCTCTGCTCCACGGCCTGCACGGCAGTTTCCGCCGTCGCCTGGCCCTGGCCCAGCACCATGGCATCATAGGCCTTCTGCACGCGATCCCACAGGTTGTCGCGGTCCATCGCCCAGTAACGGCCCATCACCGTGGCGATCTTGCCCACGCCGATCTCGTCCATCTTGGCCTGAAGCTCGCGCACATAGTCGATGCCGCTGGTGGGCGGAACATCGCGCCCATCCAGGAAGCAATGCACATAAACCTTCTTCACTCCACGGCGCTTACACATCTCCAAGAGGGCATACAGATGCGTAATGTGGCTATGCACGCCGCCATCGCTGACCAGGCCCATCAGATGAACGCTCTTTCCGGTTTCCTTGGCCGTGTCCATGGCATGAATCAGCGGCGCCTTTTCAAAGAACGTCCCGTCCTGAATGTCCTTGGTGATACGGGTCAGCTCCTGATAGACGATGCGGCCCGCACCGATGTTGAGGTGGCCGACCTCGCTGTTGCCCATCTGGCCATCGGGCAGGCCCACGTCCATACCGCTTGCACCCAGTTTGGTGTGCGGATAGCGGGCCATGAGCGCGTCCAGCCTGGGCGTGCCCTGCTGATAGATCGCATTGCCCTCATGAGCGGGGTTGATGCCGAAACCGTCCATGATGATAAGGGCCGTCATGGTTTTTTGCATATGGTTTAGCTGCTCCTTTTTCTCTGGTCACTTGTTGTAGAGAACCACCTGGGTAAAGTCGGGGGCTTTGAGGCTGGCACCGCCGATGAGTCCACCGTCGATTTCGGGCTGCGCCATGAGCCCTTTGACATTCTTGGGGTTCATGCTGCCGCCGTACTGGATGCGCACCGCATCGGCCACATCCTGGCCGTACTTGCGGGCGACGGCCTTACGAATGACGCCGATGGTCTCGTTCGCCTGCTCGTCAGTGGCGGTGAGGCCGGTGCCGATAGCCCAGACGGGCTCGTAGGCGATCACGGCATTCTTGATCTGCTCATCGGTCAGGCCATGCAGCGCCATCAGGGTCTGATACTCCACGATGGTATCGGTGTAGCCGCTCTCGCGCTCATCCTTGAGCTCGCCCACGCAAATGATGGGGATCAGGCCCGCATCCACCGCCGCGCGCACACGGAGATTCACGGTCTTGTCCGTTTCGCCAAAGTACTGACGGCGCTCGCTGTGGCCGATAACCACATACTCCACGCCGCAGGCCTTGAGCATGTCGGCGCTGAGTTCGCCGGTATAGGCGCCGCTCTTGGCAAAATGCACGTTCTGCGCGCCCAGATGGATGTTGCTACCCTGGGCGGCCTCTTTTACGGCAGCAAAATCCGTCGCGGGCACGCATACCACCACGTCGCAGTCCGCATCCTTCACGGCGGGCACGAGGGCGGCGACCAGTTCGCGGGCTTCCTCAGGGGTCTTGTTCATCTTCCAGTTGCCGGCAATGATAGGCTTACGCATGATTTGTACCTCACTTTGAAAATCATTGGGACACATCTATGGTAACCGCATTTCGGCTGAATGAAACCGCTTTGCGGCGCGCAAATGTTGCGCAGGCCGGTTTACAGCCTGCGCAACGGAAAAGGTCTTACTTGTCGTTGAGCGCGGCCACGCCGGGAAGGGTCTTGCCCTCCAGGAATTCCATGCTCGCGCCGCCGCCGGTGGACACATGCGTCACCTTGTCGGCATAGCCCATCTGCTCGACTGCCGCCGCGCTGTCGCCGCCGCCGATGATGGTCACGCCCTTGCACTCGCTCATGGCCTGAGCCACGGCACGGGTGCCCACGGCGAAGTTTTCAAACTCGAACACACCCATGGGGCCGTTCCACACCACGGTGCCCGCTTCACGGACCACGTCGGCGTAGATCTTGGCGGTTTCGGGTCCGATGTCCATGCCCTCGTAATCATCCGGAATGCCGTCCTTGGCGGATACGGTGATGCGCTTGGCATCGTTGCTGAAGCTGTCGCCGCACACGTTATCCACAGGCAGAAGGAGCTTAACGCCCTTTTCCTTGGCCTTGGCCATCAGCTCCTTGGCGAGCTCGATCTTGTCATTTTCGCACAGGCTCTTGCCGATGCTAAGCCCCAGCGCCTTCTGGAAGGTGTAGCTCATGCCGCCGCCGATGATAAGCGTATCCACCTTATCCAGCAGGTTGTTGATCACGCCGATCTTATCGGATACCTTTGCGCCGCCGAGAATCGCCACGAAGGGACGGGCCGGGTCCTCCAGAGCCTTGCCCATGATGCTCAGCTCCTTGCCGATCAGGAAGCCGGCCACGGAGGGAGTCAGGTAATGGGTCACACCCTCGGTGGAGGCATGCGCGCGGTGCGCGGTGCCGAAGGCGTCGTTGACATACACTTCCGCCAGGGAAGCCAGCTCCTTGGCAAAGGCGGGATCGTTCTTTTCCTCTTCCTTATGGAAGCGGACGTTCTCCAGCAGCATGACCTCGCCATCCTTGAGGCTGGCAGCCAGCGCCTTGGCGGAGGGGCCGATCACGTCATCGGCCATCTTCACCTCCACGCCCAGCATTTCGCTCAGGCGCTTGGCGACGGGCTTGAGGGAATACTTCATGTTAAACTCGCCCTTGGGGCGGCCCAGGTGGGAGCACAGGATCACTCTGGCGCCGTGCTCCATCAGGTACTTGATGGTGGGCAGCGCGCCACGCAGCCGGTTTTCGTCGGTGATGACCTTGTTTTCGTCCATGGGCACGTTAAAATCGCAGCGGACAAGCACTCTCTTGCCTTTGACCTGAATGTCCTCGATGGTTTTCTTCGCCATAACGTACACTCCTCCGTCCTGGTAAATTCATTGTGTTGGTATTGCAAAGCCCGTTTCCGGACGTGCAAGCATTGTTAAGGGGCTTCGCCCAGAATAGCCTTGGCCGCCCCTTCGTCAGTGACCAGCATGGCGTGCCGGCGGCTTTTCATCACCGCCGCGATGGCCTCTGCCTTCTTGGCTCCGGCAGCCACGGCGATCATGGCGCAATCGGGCTTGAGCGCGCCCAGGTTATGCGCCACAGTGGAGGCGGAATAGACAAGCCGGCCCCTTCGGTCAAAGTAGCAGCCATACGCCTCGGCCACCGCGCCCTTACGCAGTACCTCGGCACTCACCGGGCCGGGAAGCTGCCGGCGCTGGGTCATGTCGTCCGCGCGGCCGACGCCATGCAGCACCACGTCCGCGCGCTCCAAAAGCGCCAGCGTCTCGTCAATCTCGGTCAGCTTGCGCATCTCCTGCAACGCCTGTTCGTCCAGGTGGTCGGGGAGATGCATCATGCGGTGATGGCCGCCCAGGCGGCGGGCGATCTCACAGGCGAGGGTATTGGCCTGGGTTTCCAGCGCGCCGCCCATTCCGCCGCGTGCGGGCACCACCATCACATTCATGGGCGTGCCCTGGGGCACCGCAAAAGCCACCTCGCGAATGGTGCTGCCTCCCGTTACGGCCAGCGTACAACCCGTCTGCAAAAAGCCTCGCAGGCGAGTGCCGGCAATGCGGCCCACCTCGCCCAGCACATGCGGGTCTGTATCGGCATTTCCGGCGGCCACACACACCTTGTCTACTCCCAGTTGCTCGGCCAGCGCCGTCTCCAGCCGGGTCAGTCCCTTCAAATCCCGGCTGAAGCGCCGGGCCATGGGCAGCACGCTCTCCGCCGCCGGAGTCAGGCACATTCCCGCCGCATCCAGCGTAATCAGGCCATGCTTTTTCAGCAGCGTCGCCACCGTGCGTACCTCGCGCTCCGGCAGGTTGAGCCGGGCGGCCAGCTGCCGTCTGCCCACGGGCTGCAGCGCGCCGATGCGTTCCAGTACCAGCGCACGTAGTTCGATTTCCTGCGCCAGATCCGGAGCCAGCTGCTGCATCAGGGTAAAATAACCGTCCTCCATTGCATCCTTCCTATTCGGGACAAATCACGTCCCGCATGACCAAATTTATCCCACAGGAGATTATACATCATTCGTTCCCGCGTCGCAAGCCCCGAATTGATAAAACCTTCACAATTTATTGATACGCGTCTATCCCTCTCCATCGGGACATAGGCTGGTAGCGGAGGTGAGCCGGACATGACGGACAGGCTTCTGGCGGTGGCCATGGTAGCGGCGGCGATTGGCGTAAGCTATCCTCTTTGCATGCGCGCAGCGCCCCGTCGGGGGGTGATGCGGGTGGTGGAACGGATGTGCGCGGGTATCATCCTGTGCTATCTGTGCTGGCTGGGGCTCTCGCCGCTGGGACTCAGCTTCCCACAGGGGCCGCTTTCCGCGGCCAGTGCGGGCTTTCTGGGGCTTCCCGGGCTGGCGCTGGCGGCGTTTGTCTCCTGGCTGCCTTAAAGGTCGACAACCTCGGTACCCTCCAGCGCGGCGGCGATCAGCGCGTCGCTGTCCAGCTTGCTTTCGCCGTCGAGAATAATCTCCATCTTCGGCTTGGTGGCGGGATGTCGCGGCGTAAAGACGGTGCAGCAGTCCTCATACGGCAGGGACGAGGTTTCAAACGTGCCGATCTTCTGCGCAATTTCAATGATCTCGGATTTGTCAAATCCGATCAGCGGGCGGAACACCGGCATGTCTGCCACGGCATCCGTGCAGCCAAGGGCATGCATGGTCTGGCTGGCCACCTGACCAATGCTCTCCCCTGTGATGAGCGCCTGGGAATGTTCCTTTCTGGCGATGGCATTGGCAATGCGCATCATATAGCGGCGCATGATGATGGTGGTGTAATCCTCATGGCACTTTTCGTGAATCTGCATCTGGATGTCGGTAAACGGCACCACATGCACCCGCACACCGCACAGGCTTTCGCTGAGGATGCGGGCAAGATCCAGCACCTTTTCGCGGGCCCGCTCGCTGGTATACGGGAAGGAATAGAAGTGCACCGCATCCACGCGCACGCCGCGCTTGGCGATCATCCAGCCCGCCACGGGGCTGTCAATGCCGCCGGAAAGCAGCAGCGTAGCCTTGCCGTTGGACCCTACCGGCATGCCGCCCACCGCGGGAATGGGATGGGTATACAGGTAGGCCAGGTCGCGGATCTCCACCGAAAGCACGACCTCCGGGTTTTTCACGTCCACCTTGAGCCCCGGCAGATGCTCCAGCAGATATGCGCCCATCTCCACGTTAATGGTGGGCGAATCCATGGGATAGCGCTTGTCGCTGCGGCGGGCGTTGACCTTGAAGGTACCCTGGTATCCTTCCATCAGCTTTGCGGCCTGGGCGCAGAGGGCTTCAAAGCTATCCTTTTCCATCTCGATGGCGCGGCATACGCTGTGCACGCCGAACACCTTGGTCACGCGGCGGATGGCCTCATCCATATCAGCCGCATCGCTGACATAGATGCGGCCGTCACTGAGCCATACATGGCCGCCGACCGCCTTGACCGCGTCGCGCACGCGGTCCACCAGCATACGTAAAAAAGTGGGGCGGTTGAGCCCCTTGAGAAAAATTTCGCCATAGCGAACCTGCAAAACCTCGCGCACGGTGGTTTCTTCCTCCTTTGGCATCAGCGGCGCGTAAACCGGCGCAGCTGACCGACCCTGTCGATGATCTTTTCAGCCGTATAACGCATTTCCTCCTCGGTGTTGAAGGGACACAGGCTCATGCGGATGGCGCTGTCCATCACCTGCGGCGGCAGATGCATGGCGGTAAGCACCGGCGAACGGCGTCCCTTTTTGGACGAGCAGGCCGATCCGGTCCCCACGCAGATGCCGTCCGCCTCCAGTGCGTGCAGGAGCGTTTCCGCCCGCACCGGGGGAAAGGACGCGTTGAGGATATGTCCCGCGCTCATGGGGTCGTCCACGGGAAGGCCCGCCACCGTCGTTTCCGGCAGCGCCTCCATCAAAAGCGACAGAAGCAGCCGCTTGAGACCGCGCATGCGCTCCATGGCATCAGAGGGATAGCTCTGCACCGCGGCCACCATGCCCGCGATGCCACTGGTATTCTCCGTGCCGCTGCGCAGGCCTCCCTGCTGGCCGCCGCCGGCCACGATGGGCTTGATGCGCGCGCCGTCCGCCAGCACCAGCGCACCCACACCCTTTGGGCCGTGAATCTTGTGCGCACTGAGGGCATAGGAATCGACTTTGGTTTCCTTGAACGAAAATGGCACGCGGAGATATCCCTGCACGCCGTCCACATGGATGGCAGCCTGCGGAGCAAGGCGGTCACGCAGATCGCAGATTTCCTTCACCGGCATGATGACGCCGGTTTCGTTGCATACCTGCATCACGCAAATCAACGCGGTCTGCGGTCCCAGCATACCTTCCAGTGCGGTCAGGTCCACCGTGCCGCTGGGAAGGAGCGGAATTTCCCGCGCCGCCACCCCATAACGCGCCTGGGCCTCCAGGCAGGCATTTTTCACCGCCTCATGCTCGGCGGCGGTATAGAGCACCTCACCCGGATGGTGCATGGCGGCCAAACGGCCCCAGATGGCGAGGTTATCGCTCTCGGTGCCGCCGGAGGTGAAGATTACGTTTTTTTCCTGCGCGTTGAGCGTGGCGGCAATGGCACGGCGCGCGTCCGTCAGAGCGTGCTCGGCCCGCATGGCGGGTGCATAGAGCGCGGAAGGGTTGTGGAAGGCTTCCGTCATGCTTTGTGCAACAGCCTCGACCGCCTGCGGACAGGGGCGGGTCGTCGCGCTGTTATCCAGATAAACCTGCATGCTCATTCCTGATACGCCCCATGCGGAAGGTATTTGCGGATCATTTCCACCAGCTCGTCGGAGGGTTCCAGAATGATGATGGTCTTCTGGTTCTCCTTTTGATAATAGAAATAATACAGCTTTGCGCCACGGTTCAAAAACCAGTTGCGGCGGGTGAGCCCGGGCATGTTGATGAGCTTGCGGAAAGCGTTGGAATCCACCGGACCGAACGCCTCGACATTCTTCACGCGCATGGTGCCGAGCGTTTTGCGCTTCTGGTTGTTGAATACCTGGGCAAAATCCAGATCTCCGTTGGTGAAGGTATACTCGTACTCGGTGCGCAGACGATCGCGGCGCAAAAACAGCAGCACTGCAACGCCGGCCGTCACCAGTGCCTCAATCAGGCCATAGATGCTGAACTGCATAAACAGCATCTGAATGCACATCAGGGCCCACAGTGCCGAAAGCACCATCACGATATTGGACAGAATATAGAGCGCATTCTCCACACCCCGGTTATGCTTGACGACAACCTCTTCCATAAAATGATCCATGGCAAACAACTCCTTCCACGATCAGGCCCGACCGGCCAAAGCCAAGATATAGATTCCTGCCACCACCAGGCCCACCAGCGCGCCGCCAGCCACCTCGATGGGCTTGTGGCCCACCAGTTCCTTCAGCTCCGCATCCGAGATGGGTTTGCCGTTGATAAGCACATCCTGCAGAATCTGATTGATCACCGTAGCCTGCCGACCTGTTTCGCGCCGTACGCCGGTCGCGTCGTACATGACGATCAGCGCCACCACCACCGCGACGGCAAACACCCCAGATGCATACCCGTTTGTCGCGCCTACCATGATGGCGGCGGAAACCACCATCGCCGTATGGGAGCTGGGCATTCCTCCTGAACCGTGGAAACGGCTCAGATCCCATTCGTGTTCCACCAGATAGTGAATGGGAATTTTCAACCCCTGCGCCACAAACCAGCCGATCAGCGCAGCGATGAGCACATGGTTGAAAAAGATTTCCCAGATTGCGTGCACCCGTTTCCTCTCCTCTTCCGAAAGCTTATACCATGATACAACATTCAGGCCTTGCGCACAAGAGTCTTTCGGGCCAGCTCGCGCAGATACGCCCCCCGCTCTCCGAAGGGCGAAAGCGCTTGAACAGCCTGTTCGATGGCTTTCCCGGCGTCCTGGCGGGACCTTTCCACACCGAAGGCGGCGGGCCAGGTCTGCTTGCCGCGCTGCGCGTCCATGCCGGTTTCCTTGCCCAGCAGGCTCACGTCTCCCTCCAGGTCCAGCAGGTCATCCACGATCTGGAACGCCAGGCCTATGCCCCGTCCATAGGCGCGGCCTGCCTCCAGCTGCACCTCTGTGGCCCCGGCCAACATGAGTCCTGCCACCACCGGCGCGGTAAGCAGGTCAGCGGTCTTGTGCAGATGGATGTACCGCACGCTCTCCGCCGTGGGCGCATGGCCCTCCAGCGTCACATCGGCGGTCTGCCCGGCGATCATGCCGCAGACGCCCGCGCGCCTTGCGATCTCCCCCGCTGCCCGGAGCGCCTGTTCCGGCCGCTCCGCCGCAATGGGTGCCGAAAGCATGGTTTCATAGGCGAGGTTCAAAAGGCCGTCCCCCGCCAGGATCGCTACAGCCTCACCAAACACGCGGTGATTGGTGGGCTTGCCCCGACGCAGGGCATCGTCATCCATCGCCGGCAGATCATCATGGATAAGCGAATAGGTATGGATCATTTCCATGGCACAGGCAAAGGGCAATGCGCGCTCCCAATCGTCGCGTACCAGGTGGTAGGCGGCCAGCAGCAGCACGGGCCGAAGCCGTTTTCCCGGCAGCAGCAGGCTGTAACGCATGGCGCTGCGCAGGGGCTGCGGGGGCATGTCCGCTTCCCAGCCGCCCTCCTGCGGCTGCGTAACGGGCTCGTCGCCCTGCTGCATAAGCAGCGGAAACTGCAAGAGCGCCTGCTCCACCGCCTCGCGGTATGCATCCATGACGACCCTTCCTTTCATTCTTCCTTCAGCGCATCCAGCAGGCTTCCCTGCTCCGCCATCTCCGTGGGCGTCAGCTTCGGTGCGCCGTCCTGCCCCGCGGTGATCTCCTGCATGCGGCCCTTGGCCGCCTCCAGCATCTTTTCCAGGTCTGTGGCCAGCTTCACGCCTTCTTCGTAGCGCTTGAGCAGCTCCTCGAGCGGAAGCTCCCCCGCCTCCAGCTGCGTCGCCAGCGCTTCCAGACGGGTCAGGCCGTCCTCAAAACTGACCGTCTTTTTCGCTGCTCTTCCCGCCATTGGCCGTCCATCCTTTCTCCACGTATGTCACCTGCGCACCGGCCCTTCCGTCCGCCAGCACGATCTGCAGCGCGTCGCCGGCCTGGAGCGCCTGCGTGGTGTGCACCGCCTTCCCGCCCGAAAGCACTACGGCATATCCCCGCCGCATCGTCTCCACGGGACCGGCCGCGCTCAGCCGAAGGGCCGCCTGCCTGAGCGCATGCTCGCGCGCCGTCAACGCGCGGCGCATGGCCGCATCCATCGCGGCCAGCGCAGCGGCCAGCCGTGCGGCGGCGCGTTCCCGCGCGCCCGCAGGAGACTGCGCTTCCAGCCGCTTCTGCGCCGCGACCAGGCGCAGACCCTTTTGCGCAAGCTGATGCGAAAAGGCCGCGTTCATCCGCCGCAGGAGCGATTGCTCCGCCTCCAGCAGCGCCCCGCGTTCCGGCACGGCCAGCTCAGCGGCAGCCGAGGGCGTGGGTGCGCGCACGTCGGCCACAAAATCCGCGATCGTCACATCGGTTTCGTGTCCCACGGCGCTGACCACAGGGGTATGACAGCGTGCGATAGCGCGCGCCACCACTTCTTCATTGAAGGCCCACAGGTCCTCCATGCTGCCGCCGCCACGCCCCACGATGATGACCTCGGCCCCCTCAAACCCGTCCAGCAGGCGGATGGCTGCGGCGATCTCCGCCGCAGCGCCCTCACCCTGCACCTTGACAGGGCAGAGGTAGAGCGGCATGCCCGGATAACGCCGCCAGCTCACGCGGGCGATGTCATGCACCACGGCTCCGGTCCGGCTGGTCACGATGCCTACGCCGCGTGGAAGCAGCGGCAGGGGCTTTTTGAGCGACGGGTCGAACAAACCCTCGGCAGCCAGCTTTTGCTTGAGCGCCTCAAAGCGCAGATACAGCTCTCCCAGGCCGTCGGGTTCCATGGCGTCGGCATAAAACTGATAGGCCCCTGTACGGGCGTACAGGCCCACGCTGCCAAACAGCCGCACGCGCTGCCCGTTTTCAGGGCGAAACCGCACGCCCATGGCCGCTTGACGGAACATGGCGCAGTTGATCGCCGCCTCTTCGTCCTTGAGGGTAAAGTACCAGTGGCCGGAGGTATGGCGCTTGAAATTGCTCAGTTCACCCGTGAGACACAGGCCATGCAGCATGGGGTCGGACGCCAGCGAGCGCCTTACATATTCATTGAGCTGTGATACGGTGAGCGTCAGCCCTCTCACAGCGCGGCCGCCGCCTTTTCCGCCGCCGCCACGGTGTTATCCATCAGCATGGCGATGGTCATCTTGCCCACACCGCCGGGAACCGGGGTAATATAAGAAGCCTTCTGCGACACGGGCCCAAAATCCACGTCGCCGCACAGCTTGCCATCCACACGGTTGATGCCCACGTCCACCACCACAGCGCCGTCCTTGACCATATCCGCAGTAATAAAGCGTGGCTTGCCGATAGCGGCCACCAGAATATCAGCCCGGCGGGTATGCGAGGCGAGATCTACCGTGCGGCTGTGGCAGATGGTAACGGTGGCGTTTTCCTGAAGCAGCAGCAGCGCCATGGGCTTGCCGACGATGTTGCTACGGCCTACGACCACGGCTTCCTTGCCGCTGATGGGAATGCCCGCGCGCTTGAGCATATGCAGCGCGCCCTTGGGCGTGCAGGCCACCACGCAGTCCAGCCCGCGCGACAGCCGGCCCGCGTTGATATCGTGGAAACCGTCCACGTCCTTTTCGGGCAGGATGAGCGAAAGCGCCCGGTCGCCGTCCAGATGGCGCGGCAGGGGCAGCTGGACCAGAATGCCGTTAACGGACGGGTCCGCATTCGCCTCACGGATGGCTGCTTCCAGCGTCTCCTGAGTGGTATCGGCGGGCATACGCAGCGTGCGCGAGCGAATGCCCAGACGCGCGCAGGCCTTCTCCTTGTTGCTGACATAGGTCTGGCTGGCGGGGTCGTCGCCCACCAGAATAACCGTAAGACCGGGCGTATATCCCTTTTCCTTCAGCGCCTCCACGCGCTTTTTCAGCTCTTCCTCCAGTTCAGCGGCCATAACCTTGCCGTCCAAAAGCTGTGCCGGCATATGAAATCTCCTCCCTCTCTATGAATGCTCTTCCAGATAGCGCTGCATGCCGATGCTTGCCACGCCCGCAGCGTTATCGGCGCTGTACTGTGCCTGTCCATAAAGGACCCGCACGGGCGACCTCAAGCGGCTCAATCTGTCCCCAACCAGCCGCCGGAGCAGCGCCGAGGATGCCACGCCGCCCACCACCAGCGCCTGTCGCGCGCCCGTTCGCCTGCACGCGCCGTCGAGCAAACGCGCCACCGTGCGCGCCAGCACGTCATACACCTCGGCGGCAATGCGTTCGCGGGAGAGCTCACCCGCGCGGATGAGCCGCTGCGCCTGCGTTTCCACGCCGGAGAGGTGGCAGGAAAGGCCGTCGCGCGACACGCTCGCAGGAAGCAACGCTGCTGCCTTCTCGGGACAGGCCACGGCCAGCCGTTCCAGCGCCGGTCCCGCCGGAAAGGACAGGCCCAGGGCCACGCCCACACGGTCCACCAGCTGGCCCGCATGCAGGTCCTCGCTGCCGCCGAGCAGCTCAAGCCTGCCCTCGCGACAGTCCAGCAGTTCGGTGGTACCACCGCTCAAATGCAGCGCCACAAACGGCCCTTCCGGCGCGGCGTTGCCAATCAGCCCCGCGGCAATGTGCCCCTGCTGGTGCGAGGTTTCATACAGCGGCACCCCCAGCGTGGAGGCCAGCACAGAGGCATGGCCCAGCCCCACGGTGAATACCGGCATATAGCTGTCCTCCCCGTCTCGGGGACGCGCGGAGGCGCACACGGCGACGACCTGCACGCCCGCCAGCCGGCGTCTCAATGCATCCATCACCTGGGGCATTTGCCGCACATGCGCAAAAACGGCCTCGCTCTGGCGAAGGCCGCGCTGTCCCTCCCGGACAGGCAGAAGCATGCGTTCAGCGGCTACCACCGCGCCATGCTCGTCCACCGCCGCCGCGGAGGTGGTATAGCAACTGGTGTCAAAACCCAGGGTCACGCGCATTGGCCCGCTCCTTTCCCCCATGCGGGCGCTTATGCCTTTGACTCCTGCTTGTCGCGTACCATTGCGCCCAGGACGCCGTTGATGTAGCGGCCGCTCTTGGGCTCGCTGTAGCGATTGGCCATTTCCATGGCTTCGCTGACCGCGACGTTGTCAGGCACATCTGCGCGATGGTACAGTTCATACGCCGCCAGCCGCAGAATGCTCAGGTCCACATGCGGTACGCGGCTGAGCGTCCATGCTCCGGTGCTGTGCTTTTCAATGCTGTCATCCAGCTCGGATTGGTACTCCTCTACGCCGGTCAGCACATCGCTAATGTACTGACGCTCGTCCTTGCTGGGTCTGAGCCGGGCGCTGCCCTCCGGCTGCGCCATGGATAGCTGCTCGTAAACCAGATCGAGCGATTCGTCGTCAGCCTCTCCGCCGGACAGGCGTTCATACAAAAGCTGCATGGCAGCCTGCCTGGCAATCGAACGCGCCATGGTTTTCAACACTCCCCGTTATTCCGTATCGTTTGTATCTTCCTTCACTCGCCCTTCGGCGGGAAGAGGCGATTGATCCAACCCTTGATGAGTTCCGTTTTATTTTGGAACGCGCCCACAAAATAGCCTGCCGCAAAGAACAGTGCCACAAACAGCGCCCGCCAGAATCCCAGCAGCAGCAGCATGAGCGCAATCACCACGCCTACCATTCCGCAGACCAGGCCGCACAGCGGCGTACCCACACGAAGCAAGCTCTTTTTTTCACCGGTTTCCATTACGCATTCTCCTCCCCTTCAACGCTCTCCACGGCTGTTGCTTCCCGCCGCGCAGGCGCATCCGGCGCGGATTCATCTTCCTCCTGCTCATTCGCCGGCGCATCCGGCACAGCATCCGGCTGGACCTCCGTCTCCCGGCTGCCGTCGGGTTGCTCCCCGTCAGAAACAGCATAGCTCGCCGCCTCTTCCACATGACGGAAAATCGGCTCTTCAATGCCCTCCGCCAGGGGCGCTGCCGCTGTGGGAATGGGTGCGTCCGCCGCAGGCTGCGCGTCCGTATCGGAAGCCGCGCGCGCATCGGTCTCCACCATCACGCGCACCTTGTGCACGTCCACGCCGCTGCAGGAGGTGATGTATTGCTTGATCTGCTTTTGCAGCGCATTGACCGTCAGGGGAATGTTGACCCCGCCAGGCAGCGTGATCTTAATATCCACGACGATGCCCTCGCGGGCGTGCTGAATATGCGTGGCGTTGACCGTCAGTTCCTGGTGGGAGGCCACGCATTTTTGCACCATGCTTTCCAGCGCGTTCATGGAGATGCTCATGTCTCCATACTCCGAATGCTGGATGATAAATCCCTTTTCACGCGTGCGGCGGAACAGGAGCAAAACATCGTGCAGCCCCAGCGCAATCAGTGCCAGCGCCCCCACAATCATCACCGCGCGCTGCCACCAGGTCAAGGGGGCGCTCATCCACACTGCCTCCAGCCACGTCGGCTGCACAACGAAAACCAGCCCCAGGAGCCACAGCCCCGCCAGGACAATCAGGACGCCGGAAAGCGCCGACCAGATTCTGTCCCATACGGTTATTTTCATCTTGCGACCCTCCCTCGCATCAGAACGACGCCCAAAAGCAATGCCTGCCCCGACTTAGCCTACGCCAAGCAGAGAGCAGGTATTGCCAGCGCTTATTCTTCCGTGGGCTGCTCCGCTTCCATTTCCTCTACAGGATCGGACGCGTGCATTTCAGCCGGGGTGGGTTCCCCCTCAAATTCCACGTGCACCGGCTCCAGCGGTTTTTCCGGCTCGACCGGCTTTTCCGGCTTGGCCGCGCTGTCCTCGATGCCCTTGAGGGACTTGAGACCCTCCAGCGTTTCCTTCTGTTCCTTTTCAAAGCTGACGCCCTGCACGTGCACATCCACGCGCACCACATGCAGCCCGGTCATGGATTCGATCGCCTTGCGCACATTTTCCTGAACGTTGGAGGCGGCGGTCTGGATAGGTGTGCCGTATTCGATGATGAGATAGATATCGACGGCGGCTTCCTCGGTGCCCAACTCCACCTTCACGCCACGGGTAATGTTCTTGTTGCGGCCGAACACATCGGTGATGCCGCCGCCGGAGCACATTCCGGCAACTCCCTCCACCTCGTTGGCCGCAACGCCCGCGATGATGGCGATGACTTCATTGGCATATGTGATCGTTCCCGTGGAATCATTATCCTGATCCAGGGTCAAAGGCAGATTATCCTTTTTGGTGGCCATATTCCACACCTCCTATGGATTGGGCCCGCGCGGCCCATCAGCCCGATTCAGCTTATAGTATAACAGATAAGGCGGGGCTTGACAATCAAAGCGCAGGATTTTGTTATTCCACGCAGCGAATCTTCAGCTGCTCCAGCTGCTCCGGCTGCACGGCGGAGGGCGTCTCCATCATCAGGCATGCGCCGTTTTGGATCTTGGGGAAGGCCAGCACGTCGCGCAGGCTTTCCGCGCCGCTGAGAATCATCACCATACGGTCAATGCCGAAGGCAAAACCGCCGTGCGGCGGCGTGCCGTATTGGAACGCGCCCAGCAGGAAGCCGAACTGGTCCCACGCCTGTTCCTTGGTGAAGCCCAGCAGCTTGAACATCTTCTCCTGTACATCGCTCTGATGGATACGAATGGAGCCGCTGCCCATCTCCACGCCGTTCATGACCAGATCGTAGGCCTTGGCGCGCACCGCGCCGGGGTCGGTATCCATAAGCGGAATGTCCTCTTCCATCACGTTGGTGAAGGGATGGTGCATGGCCAGGAAGCGATTCTCCTCGTCGCTCCACTCCAGCAGGGGGAACTCGGTCACCCACAGCAGGTCATAGCGCTTGCTGTCAATCAGGTTCAGCTGCTTGCCCAGGCGCAGGCGCAGCTGCCCCATGGCAGTCAGCGCCACGTATTTTTTGTCTGCGATAACGAACACCGCGTCGCCGGGCTTGGCGGAAAGGGTCTCCAGCAGGCGCTGCATGCTGTCGCCCTGCATGGCCTTGGCAAAGCTGGAACGCAGGGTTCCGTCCTCGTTTACCACAGCCCAGGCAAGGCCCTTGACGTGATAGGTCTTGACAAATTCGCCCAGCGCGTCCAGCTCCTTGCGGCTCAGGTGGCCTGCGCCCCCGGCACAGATGGCGCAAATGGTGTTGCCGGCGGCAAGCGCCTCTTCAAAAACCCTGAAGCCGCAGCCCGCAACCACCTCGCTCACATCCTGAATTTCCATACCGAAGCGGGTATCCGGCTTGTCGCTGCCGTAGCGGGCCATAGCGTCGCGCCAAGTGATGCGCCGCAGGGGAAGCGAAAGCTCCACGCCCATCAGCTCTTTGAACACATGCGCATACGCACCCTCGACCACGGTCTGGATATCTTCCGGGTCGATGAAGCTCATTTCCATGTCAAACTGGGTAAATTCAGGCTGGCGGTCGGCACGGCCATCCTCGTCGCGGAAGCAGCGGGCCACCTGATAGTACTTGTCCAGTCCGGCGAGCATCAGCAGCTGCTTGTAGATCTGTGGGCTCTGCGGCAGGGCATAGAAGGTGCCCGGCTTGACGCGGGCGGGCACCAGATAGTCGCGCGCGCCTTCGGGGGTGGACTTGCTCAAAATGGGCGTTTCCACCTCGATAAAGCCCTGCTCGTCCATGTAGTCGCGCAGGAGTTTGATGACCTTGTGCCTGAAAAGCAGCATGTTTTGCATGCTGGGACGGCGCAGGTCCAGGTACCGGTATTTTAGGCGCAGGCTTTCCTGCTCCTTGGTATCATCTTCAATATAAATGGGGGGCGTCTTGCTGGCGTTGAGGATGACGGCGGACTCCGCCACAACCTCCACCTCGCCCGTCTTGAGCTTCTTGTTCACGGCCTCAGGCGCGCGCATCCGGGCCTGGCCATGTACCTCGATCACATATTCGCTGCGCAGGGACTCGGCCAGCTCCAGCAGCTCCTTGGAAATATCATTGCCGTCAAAGACCACCTGCACAATGCCTGTGCGATCGCGCAGCCAGACGAACACGATGCCGCCCAGGTTGCGTGCCCGCTGCACCCAGCCCTTGAGAATCACGGATTGCCCCGCCACCTCGGCGGTTACCTCACCGCACATATGGGTGCGATTATTCATGGAACCTTCCTCCTTTGAATCAGCCTGCCGTCCTCATGGGGACGCCCGGCTCCTGCGATCGCTCGTTTACAGGCGCTCCCTGAGCGCTTCGGCCGCCGTCTCCAGCGGCGCTTCCCATTCCTCGCGCGTGGACATGTCACGCAGCTTGACCACCCCGCGCTCGATTTCGTCGTCTCCAAGCACGGCCACATATTTCGCGCCCAGCTTATCGGCGTATTTGAACTGCGCCTTAAGGCTGCGGGCCTGGTGGTCCATGTCGGCGCGCAGGCCCGCCTCACGGAAGCGGCGAAGCAGCGAAAATGCCTGCAGGGAGAGCTGACGGTTCAGACAGGCGACAAAGACCTGCGGGGTTTCATCCTCGATTTGGAGGCGGCACTCCCCCGGCTCCAATGCATCCAGCAGCATGAGCACCCGCTCGATTCCCATGCCGAAGCCCACCGCGGGAATAGCCGGCCCGCCCAGTTCCTGTACCAGCCCGTCATAACGGCCGCCGCCGCATACCGTCAGCTCGCCGTTTGGCGTAGCGGTAATCACCTCAAAAACGGTCTTGGTGTAATAGTCCAGTCCGCGCACGATACGCGGGTCGACCGCGTAGTGAATGCCTGCCTCGTCCAGATACTGCTTGAGCAGCTCAAAATGCGCCCGGCACTCGTCGCAAAGGTGGTCCAGCATCACAGGCGCGTCAGCCAGGGCCAGTTTGCAGCCTTCCTCCTTGCAATCCAGCGTGCGCATAGGGTTGATTTCCATGCGCTCCTGACAGGTACGGCACAGCTGGTCCTTTCTGGCTGCAAGGTACTCGCGGAATGCTTTCTGATACGCTGGACGGCAGTTGGGACAGCCGATGGAATTGATGCGCACGGACAGGTTTTTCAATCCGAAGCTGTCCAGAAGCCTTACCACCAGCCAGATCAGCTCCGCATCCGCGGAGGGCTCGGCTGCGCCGAAGCACTCCATGCCGAACTGATGATGCTCGCGCAGGCGGCCCGACTGAGGCGCCTCGTAGCGGAAATGCGGCGCATTCACATAGTACATTTTCAGGGGAAGCGCCTGCGCATACAGGCCGCTTTCCAAAAAGGCGCGCACGGTGCCGGCAGTGCTTTCGGGCTTGAGGGTCACGCTTCGGTCGCCCTTGTCCAGAAAGGTATACATTTCCTTGCGCACAACATCGCTGCTTTCGCCAGCGGATCGTGCGAAGAGCTCCGTATGCTCCAGTACGGGCGTGCGGATTTCCCGGTATCCGGCCATCAGGGCCGCTTTGCGCATTTCCCGCTCCAGAGCGCGCCACCGCGCGCTTTCGGCGGGAAGCACATCCTTCATTCCCTTGAGTACCTTCAGCATGTGTTTCACCTCATCAAATCGTCTGTGAAAAAGGCCACAGATATTTGAATTATACACGCGCCGCGCTTTGATTGTCAAGGATTGGGGCATCGGGAAAAGCGGAATCCGGGCTTCGGTCGCAAATATCAGGAGCGCAAAAAAACGCCCGGCATCATTTCCTCTCAGAAACAACGCCAGGCGCTTTTCAGGTGGAGCGGGTGATGGGAATCGAACCCACGTAACCAGCTTGGAAGGCTGGGGCTCTACCATTGAGCTACACCCGCCCAAAGATGGCTTGAGCATTCGACCCCTCAGAAAAAGTGGAGCGGTAGACGAGATTCGAACTCGCGACATCCACCTTGGCAAGGTGGCACTCTACCACTGAGCTACTACCGCATGTTCCACTTCTGATGAAATGGTGCGGGCGAAGGGACTTGAACCCATACGCCACGAGGGCACCAGATCCTAAGTCTGGCGCGTCTGCCATTCCGCCACGCCCGCAGAGGATATGTCCTCCTTCTATGGGGAAGAGGGATGGGCGACCCGCCGAAGGCTCGAACTCCGGACGCCTTGGTAACGGATTCCCTTCCGGCGACACATCCGGGATGTCCAAACCACGTTGCCTATCATAGCATGGGCCGGAGCGGTTGTCAAGAGGAAAATTCCCATGTGAGGGAAAAGACGCGCCTACGATTCTGTGAGCCTGGCCAACCTGTTGGAGAAGGTTGGATCGGCGGCCAGATAGCGGCGAAAATTTGTTCCTCACAGGGCTCCTCCCGGACTCCCCCACAGAATTTCTTCTTTTTAGTAGTTAGTGCATCGAAAAAGTCCGAGTGTGCTGGCCCTCAGGGAAGTGGCTAAGTGCAGGGGCTTCCTGCTTATGAAACGAGCCCGCAGCCCATTGCGGCCGGAAGTCCTTCGCAATCAGGCTGTATTCCTCGTGCCGCATGTGTATTATGTAAAAATCCTTTTTGTTTTCGCTTCCTATGCGAGAGTTACGCCTTGAAAGTCGTTCAATTGACGAAATATCTATGGATGAACTCTGCGGCCAAACCCGACGAAACTTTTTGCCGAATGGTGTTGACAATCAGGAAGAAAAGTAATATTATTTAGTTACGCAATATACTTACTTAATTATTTTCAACCTGCGGAGGCTCCACGATGAAGGTTCTCACCAATCCCCTGCTTCCTGGTTTCTATCCTGATCCATCGGTCTGCCGCAAAGGCGAGGACTACTATCTGGTTACTTCTTCCTTTGAGTATTTTCCGGGTATCCCGATCTTTCATTCCCGCGACTTTGTCCACTGGCATCAAATCGGTCACTGCCTCACCCGTCCTCAGCAGCTGAATCTCGACCACATCAAGCCCTCCAAAGGCATCTATGCTTCCACCATCCGTTATCGCGAACAGGACGGCCTGTTCTATATCTCCTCTACCCTTGTTAAGGATCCTCCCTATTACGGCAATATCAACTTTTATATTACCGCCAAGGACCCGGCGGGCCCGTGGTCTGATCCCGTCATCATTCAGGGCGCGGAAAGCATCGATCCCACGTTGTTTTTTGACGGCGACCGCACGTATTATCTGGGCAATCTGCGTCCCTTCCCCCAGGAGCTCTCCCGGGAGGAGCGCTCCATCTGGCTTCAGGAAATGGATTTGCCAAGTGGAAGGCTGATTGGTCAGCGATGGATACTCCGCACCGATGGCGCACTTCATGGCGCGGTAGCACCGGAAGGGCCGCACTTATACAAAATCGGTGGCTGGTACTATCTGATGATTGCCGAGGGCGGAACCGACCACAATCACAGCGTCACCATTTTCCGAAGCCGCCATATTGAGGGACCCTATGAGGTCAATCCGCGTAACCCCGTGCTCACCCATCGCAACTTGCGCAGGGATTATCCCATCAACAGCACCGGGCACGCCGATCTGATTCAGCTTTCCAACGGCGAGTGGTGGGCGGTTCTGCTGGCCTCACGCCCGGATGGCGGCGACTATCGCAATCTCGGAAGAGAAACCTTTGCCGTTCCTGTCATTTGGGAGGATGAATGGCCCGTTTTCAGCCCGGATACCGGCCATGTGGAGTTTACCTATCCGGCGCCGGCATTGCCCGTTTGCCGCTGGGAAGAAGCGCCTGCGTGCGACTCGTTTGAAAGCAGTACGCTGGATCTGCGCTGGAACCTTCTCCGCACGCCCCGCCGCGAGGTTTACAGCCTTACGCAGCGTCCGGGCTGGCTAAGGCTCTTCCTTTCCCCTTTCCGCCTGGCGGATCTGGAAAACCCAGCCTTTATCGGACGCCGGCAGCAGCACCTGTGCTTTGCCGCCCGGCTGATGATGGCATTTGTACCGGCCGAGGGCGAAGCGGCGGGCCTGGCAATGCTGATGAACCACGAATACCATCTTGCCCTGCTTCGTGGGCAGGAAAACGGTGTGGGACATGTGTCGCTATGGCGCTGCTTTGCAGGCAGATCCGAGTGCTTGGCGCGGATTCCCTGTGAAGCGACGCATTTGTGGCTGCGCGTCACCGCCTACGAACAGGATTACAGCTTCTACATGGCCACGGAACCGGAGCACTGGCAGCCCGTTTGCGAACATGTATGCGGTACCCTGCTAAGCAAGGAAGTGGCGGGCGGATTTACCGGGACCTATATCGGCCTTTATGCCACCTCCAACCATCAACCCACGACGAACTATGCCGACTTTGACTGGTTTGAATATCAGCCGCTGGTGCCTTGAATGCAAAGCATCTTCTCATTCCCTTTTTATGTCACGTTATGAAATATTGATTCGTAACTTTATTATGTTTGCATAGCCGCGTCTCCTGGCGCAGCTTGCACATACAGAACTACTTTATAGGAGGGAAAACGCAATGAAAAAGACCCTGGCTATCATCCTGGCGCTCATGCTGTCCCTGGCATCGGTTTCGTTCAGCCTTGCCGAAACGGTTGAGCCCACCCCGCTCACCTGGTGGTGCATCTCCTCTCAATCCGATTTCTACAATGCCCGCGCAGCTGCCTGGAATGAGCAGAACCCCGACCGCCCCATCGCGCTGGAAACCGTTGACATGGCCGGTTCCGACCGTCAAACCAAGCTGCTGGTGGCCCTGCAGACCGGCGAAGGCGCTCCCGACTACTGCGACGTGAACATCACCGCCTTTGGCACTTTCTTCGATTATGAAGAAATCCCCTTCCTGACGCTGACCGACCTGGTCGCCGACGAGCGCGATGTGTACGTTCAGGCCAAGCTGGATATCTATTCCACCGGCGGTGAGCTCTACGGCGCTCCCTCCCAGCTGGGAGGCACGGTGGTGTATTACAACACCGACATTACCGAAGCTGCCGGCGTGGACATCGACAGCATCGTGACCTGGGACGATTATGTGGCCGCGGGCAAGCAGGTGTTGGAAAAGACCGGCAAGCCCATGACCGTGATCGAGACCACCGATATGGCGCCCTTCCAGGCCATGGTACTGCAGAAGGGCTCCGACTTCCTGGACGCGGAAGGCAATGTGATTCTGGACTGTGAAACCAACATCGAGCTGTTGGAGTACCTCAAGTCCTGGATGGACGAGGGCATCGCCATCTCCATGCCCGGCGGCGGAAACGCTTCCGAAATCTTCTATGAGTTCTTCAACAACAGCGGCGCCGCGTCCGTGATTCTGCCCATGTGGTACATGAGCCGCCTGACCGAATACATGCCCGACCTTTCCGGCAAAATCGCCGTGCGCCCCATGCCCGTATGGGATCCGGAGGACACCGAGGCATACACCACCGCCTGCACCGGCGGCAACGGCGCTGTAATCACCAATCAGTGCGAATCGCCCGAGCTGGCCAAGGACTTCCTCTACTTCTGCAAGATGAGCTATGACGCTCAGGTGCAGTGCTACGAGATGCTGGGCTATGCTCCCTACCGCACCGACGCCTGGGAGGATCCCGCGCTGCAGATCGAACTGCCCTACTTCTGCAATGAGAACGTGTTCAAGAATGTGTCCGAGAGCCTGAAGAAGGCCAACGCCATTCATAACTTTGCCCTCGTTCCCGAGGCGTTCAACGCCGTTTCCTCCAACGTAATGTACAACGTGTTTGAGACCAAGACGCAGACTCCCGCCGAGGCGCTCACCGAAGCCGCCGAAGCCCTGCGCAACTACTGATCCCTTTCTTTTCGCCGTGCCTCCGGCCTCGGAAGGACCGGAGGCACGGTCTCTTAACGCTTACCCGCTCGCAGGGTACAAGGATAGGAGCGCTGCGCAGTGAATCACGCCATTGCAAAGAAAAGATCATTCAAAGGCAGGCTGTCTTCCCTGCCCTATAACTGGCATGTTGCCCCCTATATTTTTCTGATTCCGTTTATCCTGTCTTTCCTGATTTTTAATGTCTACCCCATTTTCAGCTCCTTTGTGATGAGCCTGCAGAAGATCCGGGGATTTGGCTCGGCAACCTGGGTTGGCCTGGACAATTATCAAAAGCTGCTCAACAATGCATTCTATGCCTCGCTGAAAACCACTACGCTGGTAACCGTATGCAACTGCGTTGTGTTGATTGTTCTTCCCATGCTGCTCGCCCTCCTGCTCAACAATTTGCACCTGCGCGGGCGAAACGGCTTCCGGGCGACTTTTTTTATCCCCGCCCTGGCTTCTACCATCGTGGCCGGCATCGTTTTCCGCATGATGTTCGCCGATACGGAAACCGGCGCCATCAACTCCATCTTTATTTCGCTGGGACTGCCCCAACAGCGCTTTATGTTGCAATATGGCTGGAGCATCTTCCTCATGGTGTTTCTCACCGCCTGGAAGAGCGCCGGTATGTATATGATCTATTTTCTTTCCGGCCTGCAGGCCATCCCTTCCGAAGTCTATGAATCCGCCGAGATCGACGGAGCCACTGGTTTTCAGCGGCTCACGCGTATCACCCTCCCACTGCTCAAGCCTACGATGATCTATGTGCTCACCATGCTGATTGTAGAAGGGTACCGCACCTTCGGCGAAAGCTATGTGTTCTGGAAGGAATCCACCCCCGGCAACCTGGGCCTGACCATCGTTCGCTACCTCTATCAGCAGGCCTTTACCTCAGGTAATCTGGGTTTTGGTTCCGCCATTGGATTTGCGCTGCTGTTTATCGTGCTGATCATCAATCTGGTGCAGATGAAGCTCATGGGCCTGTTTGATAAGGAGTGACAATATGCTTACGCCTGCGCTTCGCAAAAAGCTGCTGACGACCGCCAATTATACGGTGCTGATTCTGATGGCGCTTGTCGCGCTGTTTCCGATCTACTTCATGGTCATCGCCTCTTTCAAGAATACGGAGGACCTGTTTCGTAACGGCATTCAAATGGTCTTTGAATTTGGCAACCTGACGGCGGCCAACTACGAATATACCCTTACCACCAAAGACGGCATCTACCTGCAATGGTACTGGAACAGCATCATCGTGCTGGTAGCCAGCACGATGTGCTCGCTGGGTCTTTCCTCCATCTGCGGTTATGCCATCGGCGCCTATGATTTCAAGGGAAAGAACTTCCTGTTTGTGCTGACGATGATCGTCATGATGATTCCCATCGAAATTCTGCTGATTCCCCTGTATAAAATGATCATCAACATGCAGCTGATCGACACCAAAACAGGGTCCATCCTGCCCTTCGTGGTGCAGCCCACGGCCATGTTTTTCTTCCAGCAGTATGTGCGCGGCATCGACCGGGGGTACATGGAAGCGGCGCGCGTGGACGGATGTACGGAGTTTGGCATCTTCGCCCGCATCATGGTTCCGATGATGAAGCCCGCCTTTGGAGCCATGATTATCCTTCTGGCGCTTCGCAACTGGAATGCATTTCTGTGGCCGATGATCGTCTTTGCAAGCGAATCCTCCTATACCCTGCCCGTAGGTCTGGCATCGCTGATCAGCTCCTACGGCAACAACTACGATATGCTCATTCCAGGTGCGGTGCTTGCATTCGTCCCGCTGGTCATCATCTTCCTGATGAATCAGAACCAGTTCGTGGAGGGCCTCACGGCCGGCGGCATCAAGGGATAAGGGAAGGGAAAGAATGATGCGTTTTCTCACAGAAGGCCATATTCTTGTGGCCGGTTCTCTGGTTTTGGATATTCTGCCCAGGTTCGCTTCCGGCGATGGAGATGCCATTGCACGCGACCTGCTGGCCCAGGGCCGGCTCACTGAGAGCAGCGAATTCGTGATCTATCTGGGCGGGGCCGTCGGAAACACCGGCCTGGCTCTCAAGCGTATGGGACAGCCCGTGCACCTGATGAGCAAAGTGGGCGATGACAGGGTTGGCGCCATTGTGCAAAGCCTGCTGGCCGACGAGCGGGTCGAAAGCTCGCTCACGGTTGTTTCCGGCATGCGTTCCACCGCCAGCATCGCGCTGGCGATTCCAGGCCGTGACAAAAGCACCATTCATCTGCGCGGGGCGGCTCAAAGCTTCGGCGCAGGTGATTTTACCGCGGAGGTCTTTCACGATACCGGCCTGTTCCACTTCGGCTATCCGCTCACCATGCCAGGCCTCTACCGCCGGGAAGGCGAGGGACTTGTGCAGATGCTTGAGCAGGCCAAAGCGGCGGGAGCCGTCACTTCCGTGGATACCTGCCTGCCTGATCTCAAGGCCGAACCGGGACAGGTGGACTGGCAGCCCATTTTGAAGCGCGCGCTGCCCCATGTCGATCTTTTTCTTCCCAGTCTGGAAGAGGCGCTGTACATGACCGACCGCGAGCAGTACATCCAAAGGATACAGGCCTGCGGAACGGCCGACTTGTTGCCCGGCGTCACGGAGGACGAGATTCGTGCATTGGCTGACACCATGCTGCAATACGGCGCCAAAATCGTCCTTCTCAAATGTGGAAGCCGGGGGCTGTACCTGCGTACAGCCGGACGTGAAGCCCTTTCGTCTCTCTTGCCCCCACCCATGGTGGATGCGTGGTCGCAGCGCGAGCTGTGGGAGAAACCCCACTGGGTCTACGAGGTGCGCTCTACCACCGGGGCTGGAGATACGGCGGTCGCCGGCTTCCTCTGTGCTCTGAGAAAAGGACTTATGCCGGGGGATGCGCTTAAGCTGGCCGCCTGTGCGGCGGCACGGTGCGTCGCTTCCTATGATACGGTCAGCCGGATATCCGACGCGGAGGAAATGCTTCTGGAGCTTGCCTCCGACCGATAATCAACCATTGTGAAAAATAACGAGGAGAGTGGTATAGAATGTACGTTTCCATGAAACCGATTTTGCAGCATGCGCATGCGCATGGCTATGCCGTCCCTGCCATTAACTGCATCAATATGGAAATGGCACGCGGTGCCATTTCGGCGGCTGAAGAAGCACGCGCAGCCATCATCATCAACCTGGGTGTGGGACAGATGGGCAATCACGCCCATTCGGAAGAAATGGTGCCGATGATTAAGGAACTGGCGGCCCGGGCGACCGTGCCGGTGGCATTGAATCTCGACCATGGCGGCAGGCTGGAGGATATTGCCCGCTGCCTGAATCTGGGCTTTTCCAGCATCATGATCGACGCCTCTTCGTTTGATTTTGAAGAAAACATCCGCCGCACGGCCATTGTGAGTGCGATGGCACACGCCCTGAACGTCTGTGTAGAAGGCGAACTTGGCCACGTGGGTCAGGCGAACGCGCGCGACGATGAGGATGCGGATCTCTATACCAATCCGAAACAAGCGCGAGAATTTGTTGAGCGCACAGGGGTTGATGCGTTGGCCGTAGCCATCGGCACAGCGCATGGCAACTACCTTCACCACAAAGTTCCCCGGCTGGATTTTGACCGACTCCGGGAACTGAAATCGCTGCTGAATATGCCCCTCGTGCTGCACGGCGGCAGCGGATCCGGCGACGAAAACCTGCGCAAAGCCGTATCCTGCGGCATCAACAAGGTCAATATCTGCACAGACGCGTTTCAGATCTGCAAAACCGCCTTCCTTCAGACCCAGGCTCAGCAGCCGGACATGGACTACATGCATCTTTGCATGGCTGTTGAACAGCAGATGAAGGCTTTCACACGCCACCATCTGGATGTGCTGGGTGCTTCGGGACAGTATGTTTATGGCGAAAACGTCACGGATTCGCACGAATGAGACGCAGCTGCTTTCTTCCTTGACTTTTCGACAAATGACAGCGTATAATTTGATTGATTCGTGCACGGCAGAGCACAGATTAATCCGTTGCCACAAATCGTGGAAACGGGATAAAAAAATGGGGTATTTTCTCCATGGAAATGATCGGCAAAAACAGAAGCAAGGGTGTGGTAAAAGAGGCGTCCTCCGCCATGCCATCGGATTTGAAATACGAAAACCGTTGGCAGGTTTTGCGTGTGTTTCGTGATGGTGGAGAATATACGGCCAACGACGTCGCGGCAAAAACAGGAATCAGCCGTCAGACCACGATGAAGGCCATTCGCTTTTTCTGCAATCGCGGGCTTTTGCGCTCCAGCGGAAAGGGCGATTCGACCGATATCGGCGGCAAAAAGCCAGAGCACTTCACCTTCTACTGCAAAAGCTATCTGCTGTGCATCGCCATGTGGCCGGGACGCATCGGGCTGACCCTGTTTGACCTTGTGCGCCACAGGCTGGATTATATGGAAGGCGAGCTTCCGCCCTATCTGACGCTGGAAGAAGCCTTTGAGCGCCTGGAGGCGCTCTCGGATGTGTTTTTGACACGCAACGGCGTACCGCTTTCGGAGCTTTACGGCGTGGGTCTGTCCACGGCCGGTGTTGTCGACTACAAAAGCGGCAACCTGCGCTATAACGCCTATACCCCACAGTGGGGACGGGATGTGCCTCTCGCCTCCAAACTCTACCGGCTCTATGGCAGCAATGTGGTTGTGTATGTCGAAAATGCCGCCAAAGCGATCGGCCGCTCTGTGCTGCTGGATGATGAGCGCATCAAGCAAAAACGCGTGTTGACGCTGTTTAACAACTGGGGCCTGTCCGCCTGCATGATTGAGCGGGGGCATGTGCTCAACGGGCGGGATTCCCTGATTGGCGAACTTGGGCAGATGCTCATCAATGCGGACGACGGGGCGCCCCAGCGTCTGGAAAAGCTGATGGGGCGCGAATGGGTCGTTGGGCGGCTGGCGCATCATCCTCCCGCTTTCTCCTCGCTGCTGCATGGGGTTTCGGCCGAGGCCATCACTTTGTCAAGGGTGTTTGCAGCCTCTGCAGCGGGTGATCCCTGCGCGAGGGAGATAGTCAGCGAACTGGCCTGTACCACCGCGGCTGTGCTGCACAACGCCACACTTTTTTTCAACCCTGACCTTGTCATCTTCCATGGCGATTTTGCCTATGCCGATTCTTTCTTCGATCGCATGCTCAAGCAACGCCTGGCGCAGCTGAGCACCTATCCTGACCTGGGTCTGTTTGAAACGGTATATGACAAACGGCCGATTGCCGAGCTGGATGCGTTGGGCGTATCCTCCGCGCTGGCGAACTTCTTCTTCCGCTCCGACTCTCTGTATTCGGGCAAGGAAGAATAACAGCTCCGGCACATATCTGCGGGCGGGCTTCGCGCAGTTGTAAGGCGTGAAGCCCGCGTCGCGTTTTGGAATGAAAAGGGACGGCGGCCGTACACCGTCAAGGAATGTGCCTTTTCCAAATGCGGTACCGGAAATTCGGGTCAGGCACCGGATTTTCAATTCTCTCTTTGAGGAGGCAGTGCAATCGGGCAGCGGTATTTTCCGCCATCACGCTTTTGCAGATTCAGCGAACTCCCGCGCAGTAAACTCCGTTTTTGTCCTTTGAAAGCACAGGGGCATGCTCTCGACGGGAGGGCATGCCCCTGATGAGGTTTCGGCCTTTGCGGCGTTCTTCCGCTACGGATTGAGCAGATAAATTCCCAGGTTCAGGTATCCTGCAAAGGCTACCCACAGCAGATAGGGAACCAGCAGATATCCGGCCGGCTTACGAATCCGTCCAAACCGCAGCGCGGTAATCAGGATCAAAATCCACAGGATCACCAGCCAGAGGAAGGCGAACAGATACCATTTCAGATTGAAAAACGCGATCGGCCACAAAAAATTGAATGCCAGCTGAATGCCATAGGTCCAAAGCGCACGCGCCTTTTCCTCATGTGGCGCATCCGATACGGATACCAGATACGAAGCAATGCCCATCAGCACATACAGCACCGTCCATACCACCGGAAACAGCCACCCGGGAGGTGACAGGGGCGGCTGGTTCAACGCCTCAAACGCTTCCATGCTATTCATGGTTAGAAGTCCAGCCGCCCCGCCTACCACCAGTGGAATGGCAAGGCAGATAATCAGCCGTTTTTTATCGATTTTCACGCGTTCCACCTCCTTTGCACATTGTATGTGCGCGCGCACCATCCTATTCTTTGCAAATAAAAAAGCCCGGGGACAGGTCCTGGCCCGAACCTCGTCCCGGCGGAAAAGTCAGCCTGCGGCGTCCCTTTCCGCCAGGATGCATTTCCCATGCCGGAAATACCGTCGTTCTATGCACTGGCCGTGGGCCGTTCCTCACTTGGCTCACGTCTCGAGGCCGCTTTGGACCTGAAACTCCCAGGGCACAGGCTTCCCTTGGTACCACCGGCGCGGACGCAGCCTCTTAGCCGCGCCCGCCCCGCTTTTTCATGTCCCTGCGAATGGCGTCCAGGCATGCGTCGGGAACGGCGCCGCACGCCCGGAATGCCGATACGGTTTCGCTCATGGCGCGAAAGTTCAGCGCTGTTCCCTGACTGTCCGGCACGTAATTGGCCGCGCGGCCCGCATCGATGCCAAACCGGCCAGCCGTTTCTACGGCATCCATATTGGCTCCCAGAAAGATGAACTCCCAGCCGTAACGGGACTTTTTCCGCTGAATGGCCTCCTTCACCTCTACGGCGGAGTATTCGCGGCTGGCGTTCTCTTCGCCGTCGGTGATGATCACAAACATCACCTTTCCGGCACGAAAGGGCTCCGCCGTGTTTTTCTGCGCAGTTGCGATTTTATGAATCGTTTTGCCCACGGCGTCCAGCAGGGCGGTTGAGCCGCCCACATGATACTCCTTTGCCGTGATCGGACGAACGGCCCGGATGTCGGTGCGGTCGTGCAGCAGCTCATAGCGGTTATCAAACAGCACCGTTGTAATCCGGCATTGGCCGTCCAGCGCCTTTTGCTTTTCAAGCATGGCATTGAACCCGCCGATCGTGTCCCTCTCCAGCCCGGCCATGGAGCCGCTTTTGTCCAGGATGAATACCAGTTCCGTCAGATTCTTTTTCATCGTGTTTCCCCTCCTCTTTCTGGTGCGCTTTCAGGATAGCGCAGAAGGGGAATGTCCGGGTCGCTTTGAAAGCGACATCAGCTGGAACCCAGCAGGGGCAGATCGTACTGAAAAAGAACCTCGTTGATCTCAAAGATGTCATATCGGCCGCTAAGGATGAAATACTCGATAATCACATCAAATTTCTGGCTGTGGGACAGCGCATACCCTGCCCGTTCCAGCAGATCATCCGTTTCCCGAAGAGTCAGCTGCAAAGCGATGGCCAGCGCCAACACGGTGCGCTTGCCGGGAAGATAGCCCTTTCCCTTTCGGATTTTGGAAAACAGCTTGCGGTCGATGTTGGCCCGCTTGTAGACCTCCACATCGGTTTTGCCTTTGGCGTCAATCAACCTGAGCAGGGCGACATGAAATGGCTCGTCCAGGTTTCTGATCCGTGCCTCCAGTTCTCCGGACATGCACGAGGGGGCGGCGGCCATGGGCGGAGCAGCAGCGTCAATCGCTCTGCTTTCAACCTCCAGCAGGCCGCGGCGCGAAACCTGATGCGCTGAAACATAGTTTTCGTCAATATAGCTTTTGACTGCTCCGGCCAGCTTTTGGCTGATCGCAAAGGAGGCTTTGTCGAAGATGGCCAGATAGACCTCCATGTCATGCTGCATGAGGAAATCCCCGATAGCGGCGGTCGCCACCCGCAGTGCTTCTTCCTTGGGATAGCCGTAAATGCCGCTTGAAATCAGGGGAAAGGCGATGCTGGCGCACCGGTGCCGCCGGGCGAGCCTGAGCGATTCCAGGTACGCCGAGCGCAGCAGCCGTTCACTCTGCGCAGCATCCCAGCTGCGGTAGACCGGTCCCGCCGCGTGGATGATATACTTTGCGGGCAGGTTGAATCCGGGCGTAAGGACTGCTCCCCCCGTAGGAATGGGCGCCACCTTTCTGCAGGCAGCCCGAAGCGCCGTCACACCCGCCGCTTGAAAGATCGCGCCGCAAACGCCTCCGCCCATCTCAAGTTCCGTATTGGCAGCGTTGACAATGGCATCCACTTGCATTTGGGTGATGTCCTGACGGACGATGGAAAAGGGCATGACATGGTCTCCTTTCAGGGGTGATATGAAACGACCTGTTTTCGTGGGTCCTGCAGATCGTTCCGGTCATTTCCGTTTGCGTTCTCCGTTCCCGGCGCAGGTGCGCTTCCCTTGACTTTTCAGTTTTCTCCGCCTACAATAGGAATCCCTGTTATCCTATGATGAAAGGCGGCGTTTTTTGCGATGCGGCAGCCCGTGCTTCTTTGCTACAATCTCAAGGATGAATCCTTCCGAAAAGTCCGGCTGGCGGCTATGCGCTTCAAGATTCGCATACGGCCCGTGTCCCCCTCCGAATATGGGGAAACGCTCGCCGCCCTGTGCGGCATGGAGCCGCCAGCAGGCCTGCCCGCACCCGGCACCTTTGCGGATGAAATGCTGGTGATGGCCCATCTTTCTTCCCTGCAGGCATCCCAGTTCCTGCAATCCCTGCGCCGGCTGGGCGTGCCCCCCATCGCGCTGAAAGCCATGCTCACGCCCACCAACTGCGAATGGAACTCCCTCACGCTCCACAACGAGATTTCCAGCGAGCATGCCGCCCTCGAGGCGGGAAAGCAGGCCGTTCACTCCGCCCCCGACACCTCCGCCGAATCATAAGGCCCGTCCACGGGGCGCCTTCTCAGCCTGCTTGCCTCCGTGCCTTCGCTTTTCCGGGCGGCGGGAAATCAACGCGCTCCGTATGCCATCAGCACGCGGAGCGCGTTTTTATGAGAGCAGCCGAAAGGCTCCCGCCTTTATCCTTCCTGCTTTTCCCCATCCTGGGCCAGGCAGCGCAGCGCACGGTCCGGATAATTGGTAATGATGCGGTCCGCGCCTGCAGCGATCACCCGACACAGGTCATCTTCGGCGTTGACCGTCCAGGGGTTGACTTCCAGCCCTTCCGCGTGCGCCGCCTCGCACTCCCCGCCCGGCACCAGCACCTCGGAGTAGTGCGGATGGAGTGCGTCCATGCCAAGCGACACGGCATAGTCCCAGGGCCGGACCATGGTGCATTCGTACAGCAGGCCGCAGCGAAGGCTTTTGTCGATTTGCTTCATGCGCACCATGCTGTGATGGTTGAAGGAGGAAAACAGCATCCTTTCCAGCATGCCAGCAGCCGCCGCTTCTTCCACACAGCGGCGCTCCAGATCAGGATAGTCAATGAGGCTGTTTTTGAGCTCCACATTCACGTGAAGCCCCGCCGGTGCCAGCAGCTCCAACACCTCCCGGAATGTGGGAATGGTAGCGTTGGCATACTCCGGAAAGGTCTTGTTGAAGCGCAGGGCCTTGAGCTCGCGCAGGGTCATCCGGGCGATGAGCCCCTTGCCGTTGGAGCAGCGGTCCACCGTTTCATCATGCGCCACTACCAGATGTCCGTCCGCCGTGATATGCACATCCAGTTCCACACCGTACGCGCCTTGCTGGATCGCCAGCTCAAAGGCTTCCAGCGTGTTTTCCGGCGCATAGCCGGAAGCGCCGCGATGTGCGTAAATATATTGTTTCATGTCCGTTCATTCCTTTCTCTATTCGCCCCGTCGCCCGTCGCGGCGCGCAGCTGCAGAAGATAAAAATAGCTGGAAAGCCGGTTCAGCGCCAGGATACAGTCCTCGTGACGCAACAGAACGCCATCCTGCCAGGCCGCGATGCCGGCCAGCTCCGCCTCGCGGCACACGGCGCGCAGGCGGTTCATCTGCGCGGCCAGCAATCCCTGCTCCGGCGCGGGCAGAAGATGTCCGGAAAGCCCGAACGCCTCCGGGTGATGCGATCCCCGGTGTACCTCCTCCGCATCCATACCGCCCAGCTTCCAGGGCGGGAGAGGCGCGTCCTTCACATCGGCGGCCAGCACCTGACGCACCAGCATCAGCGCATCCTGCAAAAGCGCGCGCCACGTTTCGCCGCATCCGACCATCACCAGCAGGATTTCGCTTTCCAGCGTATCCAGCTTGCCGCGCAGAAGGATGCGGGGATGAGTCTTGTAGACCATCTCCCGGCTGTTGAGGTGGGTCATGTATTCCGGCTTCTGCCGCTGGTCTGGCATGCACTCCCCGCCAAGCAGCTTCAGGTCCCTGAGGTATTGCTCGGCCAGCGGGGTCAGCCGGCAGTCCGCGGGCAGTACAAAGCGCGGGGGCACGCCCCCGGCAAAGCTGTCTCGCAGCTCCTGCTCGGTGATATATCGCATAGGCGCAAGGCTCCTTTCGGTCTAGACAATCCGGCTGCGCGGCGGTCAGGTTTCCTCCGTCCATCCAAAGTGACGCGCCAGGGCTTGCAGCAGCCGTTCCTTGGTCGCCGCGCGAATCTGTGCCGGCGACATCGAAAAGCCCTCCAGCGAACTGGCATACTGCTTCAGCTCCGCGGAACGGAGGCCCCTGAGTTCCTCCCACGTAGGAGCTTTTTCCGCCTGCTCGGCGCGTGCCATCGCTGCCAGCTCGCGCCGTCCTCCCTCGCAGCCGCCGCAGCTGACGCATCCGCCCCGATACCGTTTGCCCGGACCCACGGACGGGTCCGACGCCAGCATACAGAACACCTCTGGCATGGCACGGGGAATGACGTGCGCGCTGAATACCTTGCCCACGCGCTGCGCCGCCGCCGCTCCCGCGTCCACCGCGGCCTGTACGGCGGCCACCTCGCCTTCAAAACGCACCATCACCAGCCCCCCGCGCACGTAGTCCGTGCCCAGCAGGCGCACCTGCGCCGCCTTGAGGCCCGCGTCCGCCGCCTCAATGGCCGATACCAGGCCGATGGTTTCAATCATACCCAGGGCCGTCACGCTTGCCATATGCCGGTTCCTTTCTTACGACGATGCTCCGTCCGAAAGCGTTTCGATAGGATTGGCCGCCACGTCGATCACCGCGCGCGCAAATGCATCACACGCCGCCTGGCAGTCCGACTGGCTGCCGGTGAGCAGCGCGCCGCCAAAGTTGGTGGGCGACGGCGGGCCGTAGAAGGCGCAAACCCGCACCTGAGCCGCCTTGAGCGCCTTGTCCAGCGCGTACATGCTTTCCAGCGGCGGTGCGATGAGGTAGGCCAGCGGCGATCCTTCCGGAATCTCGCAGGCGGCGGAGAGATAGCTGCCTGTGCGGGAGATGCAGTGCGCAAAATACACGATGCTGTCATCGTCGTTGGCGGAATAGAAGCTGGCTTCCTGCTCGATCATCCGTCGCGCGGCTAAAAGGCCGCTTTCCACCTCGGCAGGCGTCTCTCCGGCCAGGATGCCCAGAAATTCTCCTGCCAGAGCCGTGTTGGCGTTGGCCGCGCCTGCATACATGGACTGTGCATAGGCTACGCTGACGCACGCTTTTTTCGTGGCTTCGTCCAGCGCGGTGTAGCCGACATCATCGCTGTCGCAGGTAATCAGGCCCAGGGCGTGCACCTCTGCCCCCAGCCCCAGGCGATCCCGCAGACCTGTGTCCACGCGCGGAATCAGCCTCATGGCCAGCACCCTTGCAGGCATGCGGTCTCCCCGCATCGCGGCCCCTCCCTTCCGATTACACCGGCAAATCAATGCCGCTGCGCTTTTTCTCCAGCATCAGCCGAATCAGATCCACGATATGCGCGCCCGCTTCCACCGCGGGCGTACCGCCCCGGTGAATGTTTGCCAGCACGGTGCGGCGGCTTTCCGCCATCCTTACGGTGGGCTTGTAGGCGATATAGGCGCTCATACTCTCGGCCGTCACCAGCCCCGGACGCTCGCCCAGCAGCACGCATACCACTTCCGCGGGCAGCCCGTCGCCGATCTGATCCATCGTCGCCACCCGTCCGAATCGCACGAAGAACGGTTCGTTTACCTTTATGCCCGCCCCCTCCAGTCCCTTGCGGATGACGGGCAGGATATCGGCCGCGTTGGCCGTGACCGCGGCGGATGAAAGCCCGTCCGCCACATAGACCACGACCCGTACATCCGGCGCGATGCTCTCCCGAATGCGCCGCAGCGTGTCCGCGTCAAATACGCGACCCTTGTCCGGGCGGGTCAGAAACTCCTCGCGGCTCTCGCAGGTGGTCTGATACACGGGAAGGTGCAGGCTTTCCAGGAACTCCGCCGGCACGTCGGAAAACACCGACGCCTGCGCAAAGGCATGATCCGCCTGAAAGCGCAGCATCGTCTGCGTGCGGTACCGCGCCCCTGCCCGGCCTACGCCGATGCGCGCTGGAGTTCGCTCCTTCATGGCCAGGAACGCGGCGGCGTCATGGGCATTCTCCACCAGATACTGCCGCCGCAGATCCACCTGCTCGATGTCCTCAATCACGCCGTCCTGCTCCGGTGTCTGCGCAGGAATGCGCGCCGGCGTGGGTACTTGAGCGGCAGGCATGGCAAGCTCCCCGGCATTGAGCCGGCTGAGAAGCTGCTCCACCACTGCCCTGACCTCCTGTTCGGTCATGCTGTTCATCCTCCCTTCGCCGGTTCAAAGAAGCACGGAGGCATCGCCCGCGTTTGGCCCCAGCCTCCCGTCCTGCCAGAAGCCCCAGCGTTCCAGCCACCTGGCGAACGGCGCGATCGGCGCAAGGCCCAGAGTCTCGCGCACGGCAGCCACATCATGGTACCCGGTGGACTGGTAGTTGAGCATCACATCGTCGGCATGGGGCACGCCCATGAAATAGTTGCATCCGGCCGACGCCAGCAGCACAGCCAGGTTTTCGTTGTCGTTCTGGTCAGCGCGCATGTGGTTGGTATAGCAGCAGTCGCACCCCATGGGCAGGCCGTGGAGCTTGCCCATGAAATGGTCCTCCAGCCCCGCGCGGATAAACTGCCGGCTGTCGTAGAGGTACTCCGGCCCGATGAAGCCGACCACGGTATTGACCAAAAACGGGGCGTAATGCCGCGCAAAGCCGTAGCAGCGCGATTCCATCGTCAGCTGATCCCAGCCGTTGTGAGCATCGGAGGACAACTCGCTCCCCTGCCCCGTCTCAAAATAAAGCTGGTTGGGCCCATGAGAGGTTCCCTCCCGCGCCATTAAGTCCTTCGCCTCGGCGATCAGCTCCGCGCTGATGCCAAAGGCCGCATTGCCCTTTTCCGAGCCTGCGATGCTCTGAAACATCAGATCGCAGGGCGCGCCGTTTCTGACGGCCTCCATCTGCGTGGTCACGTGAGCCAGAACGCAAATCTGCGTGGGAATCTCATAGCGACGCTTGAGCTCGTCAAATCGTGTCAGAATGGCCTGAACGCTGGCGGTGGAGGCATCTACGGGGTTGAGGCCGATCACCGCGTCGCCTATGCCGAAGGACAGGCCCTCCAGCACGCTGGCGGTGATCCCCTCCACATCGTCGACGGGATGGTTGGGCTGGAGCCTGGCCGAAAGGGTGCCGGGCTCGCCAATGGTAGTAACGCAGGTAGCTTTCACACGCATGCGTGCGGCGGCATAGATCAGGTCCAGATTTGACATCAGCTTGCACACGGCGGCAATGACCTCGCTGGAAAGACCGCGGCCCATACGCGTGAGCTCCTCCGGCGGAGCGGAGAGAATCCGCTCCCGAAGCTCCCCGATGGTCATATTCTGGTATTCCCGATAAATGGGCAGGTTCAGGCCGTCCAGAATCAGGCGGGTCACCTCGTCCTGCTCATAGGGCACGGCGGGGTGCTCGCAGATTTCCTTCACGGTCATCTCGCTGAGCACGATGCGCGCGGCCACACGCTCCTGCGGTGTCTGCGCGGCCACGCCGCAAAGCTGATCGCCCGATTTTTCCTCGTTGGCCTTTCCCATCACATCCCGCACGTCACGGAAGGAATAGGTGTGGCCCCCCAGACATACGCTTAGCCGCAAAGCCCTTACCTCCCCGCTGCAAACGCCAGCGTTTTTACAATCACCGGGATTACCCGCCCACCCGAAAGCGGTGCGCCGATATCCACCGTATCGCCATAGGTGAGCGAGATTCCATCCATGCACAGAAACGGCGTGTCCTCGGACCATGCGCGCATCAGCGCCTGCCCCAGCGCCTTGGCCATGTCCTGACGCAGAATCACGACCTTGGGCCAATGCGGTGCCATCGCCCGCGCAAGGGCCTGAGCGGCCTGCTCCACCAGCGCATAGGACGGTGCCTGCATTCCGTCCATGCAGATGGCGCACTCGCCGTCAAAGATGCGGTATTGTTCCCGCACCGCCGCCTCCAGCCCCGGCAGATCCTCCGGCCCGGTAAAGGGCACCTTGCCCGTGGGAAGTGACGGCAGCGGGAAGGACATCCCCTGATAGCAGATGGTGCTGCCCGACACGGCCACGCTGTACGCACCTGCACCGATTACTGTGGCATAGCTTCGCTCGGCGGGCCGCATCACCCGGCCGGACACGAAAAACCGCGAGGAGGCCACCGCACGCCCCAGCGCTGCGCCCAGATCATGAAAGCGCCCGGTATCCTCGTCCGTTCCATAGATGCACTCCGACACGCCGCCGGAAAAGGTATAAATGTCCGAAGGGCCGATATCCGGCAGGCAGGCCTCCACGCACAGGTCGTCATGCAGAGGGGTGCGAGGTCTGAGCCCCGCCGCTTCCTCCAGCACCTCCGCCATGCGCTGCGCCAGCCGGTCCGTCTCTTCGCCGGTCAGGCGGGTTCCCTCCGCCAGCGGCACGCCCGCGTCCCGCGCGATGCGCCGCATCGCCGGGGAAAAGGAATGCACCGTGCAATCGTCGTCCTCAAAGCGCAGAAGCCTTCCGCCGATGTCCAGGCAACCGTTGGCGATGGGCTCGCCCCGCTCAAACACCGCCATGTTGGCCGTGCCTCCGCCGATATCCAGGTTCATCACCCGTTTGCCGCTGGTGCGCGAAAGCTCCGCCGCGCCAGACCCGCGTCCCGCAAGAATGCTCTCCAGCGCCGGGCCGGCGGTCGCCACCACAAAATCCCCCGCCAGGCGGGAGAGGGCCTGCGCCACAGCCCGCGCGTTCTGCTTGCGCGCGGTTTCGCCGGTGATGATGACCGCGCCCAGACGAATCTGGTCCGGACGGATGCCTGCCGCCGCATAGTCCTCGCTCACAATGCGCTCAACCGCCTGAGCGTCGATGGTTTCCGGGCTCGTGAGCGGGGTGAGGCGAAGGGGCGCGCGATAGAGCACGCGTTTTTCCGTTATCCGAATGCGCGGAACCGAAAATGCCGAAGCCGTATTGGACAGCGTAATGGCGCTGAAGATGCATTGCGTGGTGGATGTGCCGATGTCGATGCCCACGCTCAGCAGACGTTCCTCACGCATGGATCGTTTCCTCCGTTTTCCGCGACTCCTTCGGTTTTATTCATTTTATATGGCAATGCATTGCTTGTCAACCATTTTTCCACAGTGGTCCGCGGACCTCAGGACCTAGAATATTTGGTTATTTCCGGCTTGACATCCAAATATCATCCCTGTTATAATAAGAACATGTTATTTAGTGTTCGTACATAACCTACCATGTTAAAGAAACGACCTTTTCCATCTATTCAGCCAATGGGGATTTTGTGCTTGTTTCAGGTGGCGGAAAGGATTTTTCTTATTTTTTACCTTTCCTTTATCTTCGTATCATTTCAAACAGGTACGCTGTTTGAGAATGTGATGGACCCGACCTAAACCAAACATGAAGGAGGAACCCGATCATGAAAAAAATCCTGTGCCTCATCCTGTGTCTGACCATGCTGCTTGGCTGCACGTCCGCCCTGGCTGACGAGGCTGCCGCTGCCGCCGCGGCAGAAGCCGCCGCTACAATGACCGTGGATGAACTGGTAGCCGCCGCCCAGGGCGAAGGGCAGCTGTTCTCCGTCGGCATGCCGGATGAATGGGCCAACTGGAAGTCCCTGTGGGCCTATATCACTGACACCTATGGCATCAATCATTCCGATACTGACATGTCCTCCGCCGAGGAGCTTGCACGCTTCGCGCTGGAAGGCAAGGCCGACGCCGACATCGGCGACATCGGCATCAGCATGACCGGTGTGGCCATGGAGCAGGACCTGCTCCTGCCCTACAAGCCCACGACCTGGGATTCCATCCCCGATTACGCCAAGGAAGAAAACGGCAAATGGATCATGGCCTATACCTGCACCACCGCCTTCATGACCGACCTTGACAACGTGGAGAAGGCGCCCACCACCTGGGCTGAGCTGCTGGAGGGTGACTACAAGGTCTGGATCGGCGACATCGAGAAGGCCGCTCAGGCGTACGTGGGCGTGCTGGCCTGCGCCGTAGCTTACGGCGGCGATGAGACCAATCTCGAGCCCGCCATGGACTTCTTCGCTGAGCTTGCCAAGCAGGGCCGCCTGATCACCTCCAACCCCTATGTGGAAAACATTGAAAAAGGCGAAGTCGGCGTCGCCGTGGTCTGGGACTTCAACGCGCTGGGCTATGCCGAAACGATCTATGAATCCCAGGGCGAGGACAACGGCCGCTTTGCCATCACCATTCCGCAGGACGGCGCGGCTGCGTCCGGCTATGCCAACATCATCAACAAGTACGCCAACAATCCCTACGCCGCGATGCTTGCCCGTGAAATCATGCTGTCCGACGTGGGCCAGGAGTTCCTGGCGCTGGGCCATGCCAAGCCGATCCGTACGGACGTGAACTTCAGCGAGGAAGCCAAAGCTGCCATTCTGGACAACAGCATGTACGAGAATGTCTACCAGGTCAAGGACTGGGCCGTGTTTGACGCGACCGTCGCCGCGCTGCCCGAACTGTGGGCCGAGACCGTTGCCATCTACATGAACTGACGCAAGACGACAAGCTGCCCGCCGGCGCGTCCAGGCCTGCCGGCGGGCTTATCGCTATGACGAGGGGCGGAGCCGGACCGCTTCGGCTGTGGCGCCGCCCCTTTTAGGTTGATGCGTCCGGCCCTGCCAGCGGCGCAGGCCGGGTTGACCGGCGCAGGACGCCATCCTCACATCGGAAGGGGGCTACCCGCTTGAAAAAGAAGCGGAGGCTTAACGGATTTTATCTGTCCACGATGAGCATCTTTTTGCTGTTCATCCTGGCGTTCATGGCGCTGCCGGTCATCAAGCTGGTTTCGTCAGCGCTAACAGCTCAGGCAACACAAACCTTCTCCTTTGAAAACTTCGAAAAGATCTTTACCAGCGCCTATTACGCACAGAGCTTCGGCAACAGCCTGAAGCTGTCGCTGCAGTGCAGCGTTTTTGGCATTATTATCGCGCTGTTCTGCTCCTATGCCATCACTCGCTTTGTATCCGAGCGTACGCAGAACAACCTGCTGGTTATCGTCAATATGACGTCCAATTTTGCAGGCCTTCCGCTTGGCTTCGCCCTGACTCTGATGCTTGGCACTACCGGCGTTTTCGTCATCCTGCTGCAGCAGATGGGAATCGACATCACCGAAAACTTTTCGATCTATTCTGTGCAGGGCCTGGTGATCGCCTATACGTATTTCCAGGTGCCGCTGGGGATCATGCTGCTTTACCCCATCTATCGCGGCATCCGGGACGACTGGAAGGAAGCAGCTTCCATCCTGGGCGCTTCCAATGTGCAGTTTTGGCTGCGCATCGGCATTCCGGCCATTCTGCCCAGCATTCTTTCCACCTTTACCGTCCTCTTTGCCAACGCCATGGGCGCCTATGCTACCGCCTATTATCTGGTATCGTCCAGCTACAATATTGTACCTATTCGCATCAGCGCCCTTATGAGCGGCGATGTGCGCACAAAGCCGGAGTTGGGTAGCGCCCTTGCCGTAACACTGGCGCTGGTGCTGATCGTGGCCATGCTGCTCAATGACTGGGCATCCCGCGTGGCGGGCAGAAGGGGGCTGAAGTCATGAAGAATAAGACCGGAATCGGTCCCAAGGTCATCGTGGGCATCCTGATGGTCTATCTGTTTTTGCCCTTTTTTATCACGCTGGTCTATTCGCTGACCGATATGTGGAACATCACGGTGCTTCCGGAGAGCTACACGCTGAAGTTTTACGTTGAGATGTTCACCTCCGAACGCTTCTGGATGGCCATCGGACGCAGCATCTTCATCAGCACCGTCAGCGTGGCGCTGGCTGTGCTGGTGATGACGCCGGTGGTATTCGCCATCGCCGCGTTCTCACCCCGGCTGGAAAGCGTCATGAAGATCATTACCCTGCTTCCCTATGCCATTCCCGGCGTCATCAGCGCCGCCGCGCTTCTGCGGGCCTACGGCGGCACCGACCTGCCCATGGTGCTGGTGTTGGCGGGCGCGTACTTCGTGCTGGTAATGCCGCTGGTGTACTCCGGAATCAACAATGCGATGCATGCCATCGACATCGTTCCCATCACCGAGGCGGCACGTGTACTCGGCGCCTCCACATGGACGACCTTCTTGCGCATCATCGTGCCAGGTATTGCGCCCGGCATTCTGGTCAGTACGCTTTTAAGCTTTTCGACGCTGTTTGGCGAATTCGTGGTGGCCAACCTGCTCATTGGCGGCAGCTTTGAGACCGTGCAGATCTACCTGTACCTCATCATGAAGCAGACGGGTCATCTGTCCAGTGCCGTGGTCGTGATTTACGTGTTTATCATGACCATCATCTGCGCGGCGGTGATGAAGCTGTCCAGCGGCAAAAAAGAAAACATGCAGCTGAAGGAGGAGAAGCCATGAGCTCCTATATTGAAATTCGCAATGTGGTCAAAAGCTTTGGAAATAATACGGTTTTGAAGCATATCAACCTGGATGTCAACGAGGGTGAAATGGTAACGCTGCTGGGCCCCTCCGGCTGTGGCAAATCCACCCTGCTGCGTGCCATCGCCGGTCTCAACGACGTGGACGAAGGCAGCGTGTTCATTGACGGCAAGGACGTGACCAACGTAGACGTGCGTCAGCGCCAGGTGGGCATGGTATTCCAGAGCTACGCCCTGTTCCCCAACATGACGGCTGCACAGAACGTGGCCTTCGGCCTGTCCATCAAAAAACTGCCCAAGGACGAAATCCGCAAAAAGGTAGCGGCCATGATCTCACTGGTAGGCTTGGAGGGCAAGGAAAATCATCGGCCCAGCCAGCTTTCAGGCGGCCAGCAGCAGCGCGTTGCCCTGGCCCGCGCCCTGGTGATGGAACCCAAGGTGCTCCTTCTGGACGAGCCGCTTTCCGCACTGGACGCCCAGATCCGTCAGAACTTGCGCGTGCAGATCCGGGAAATCCAGCAAGACATGCACATCACCGCCATTTTCGTTACCCACGATCAGGAGGAAGCCATGGCCATCTCCGACCGCGTGTGCGTGATGCACGGCGGCATCATCGCCCAGGAAGGTGCGCCTGAGGAGCTTTATAAGCTACCCAAAACCGAATTTGTGGCTCGCTTTATCGGTCACTATAATGTGTATGACCCGGCGCAGGCAAAAACCCTGCTGAACCTCCCGGCCGAAAGCGGATGCAAGGTGGTGGCCATCCGCCCCGAGGCATTCACGCTGGAGGGCGGCGAAGGCAAGATTCATCTGAACGGCAAGGTGGTGCGAAGCTCCATGCTGGGCAGCGTGACCCGCTACCAGATCGACTGCGGCGCCATTCCTGTGAACCTGGAGCTGCTCAACCATGATACGCGCCACCTGAACATCGGCGAGACCGTCGATTTCTACATCAACAACAAAAACGTGCTCCATATCCATGAATAAGCCGGTTTTTGTCGGGGATCCCTGTGTTGCGCATTGGCAGCACAGGGATTCTCTGTCTTATGATAACTGGCCCATGTGATGCATACAGACCATTTGCCGAAACAGCTGAAAAAAAAGATTGACTTAGACTGGGAAGCATGGTATAATCATTTTCGCTGGTTACGATGAGGAGAGATGGCCGAGCGGTTGATGGCGCTGGTCTTGAAAACCAGTGATACCGAAAGGTACCGGGGGTTCGAATCCCTCTCTCTCCGCCAGTTCCTTTTCAGGAAGTACAGTTTTATCAGCAAACCGGTCCTGTGGAGAAGTACCCAAGTGGCCGAAGGGGCTCCCCTGCTAAGGGAGTAGTGTGCGAAAGTGCAGCGAGGGTTCAAATCCCTCCTTCTCCGCCAAAGAAGCGCCGTGATTTTGAGGTATCAAGGTCACGGTGCTTTCTTTTTGCCTGAAAACCTTGATTTTATGGAATTGCGGGCGTTGATCGTGCTGGTCGTTGCCCGGCAGAGCGATAGCCCGCCGCCAATTGAATCCACAACGGTGTTGGGTAGCAGCAGGCTATCGTCTGATCTGTGGATTATTGTTTACTCTATGGATGATTGATTGCTTTTCTCTCTTCCAAAACGGTATCCATTCTAAGCAGTATCCTTTTTGCTTTTGTCATCCGGTCACTTTAGAGTGAAGATCTCATCCTTCGGTTCAAAACAAGCAATCCTATCACTAAAAAGATCGGAAAGATTGTGGCGGCCAGCAGTCCTATTTTCAGATTGCCACCGGCCATTTCCGAGAAACTTCCCACCATGGCCGGGCTGACTGTAGCACCGAGATCCCCTGCCAAGGCCAAAAAAGCGAACATGGGAAGAAAGGCTGATAGTGCCCGGCCACATAATGCCCACGCTGAAACCACAAAGGGCGCACCCAGCCAGTCCAAAAACCGGTAGGGGGGGAAAGAGCGGCCAGCAAATAGCACGCAACGCACAGCAAGCCGCTTAAGAGCATGGTCTTTGTCAAGTTCAGTTTCTCGCTCATTTTTCCGTACAATATGCGAGAAATTCCCATAAAAGCAGCAAACAGACAGGGTCCCGCCAAATCCCCAACCGTTTTGGACACGCCGAGAGCCGACTCTGTAAATGCAGATGCCCACTGTGCCATAGTCGCTTCTGATGCGCCGGAGCAAATCATCAGTAAAAGCATCATCCACAGCAGCGGCAGCCGGAGCAACTTGCGAAGGGGCAGACCTTCGCCGTCCTCTACCAAGCGCTCTATGGGACAGGTGAGAAACTGAAAGACATTCACCAGCGGTACCAGCGCCCAGATCAGCGTGAGTATCTTCCAATTCTCGGTGCCAAATGCCGCAAAAAAGAGAGTAGAACCCAAGATCACGCCTACTGCACCCCAGCAGTAAAATGAGTGCAGTAAACTCATTCTGCCATCCTTGTTTTCAAAGGGGCAGGCTTCCACAATGGGGCTCACCAGTACTTCCGCAAGACCACTGCCAATGGCGTAAAATACCACAGCAATGAGAATCCCCAGAAAAGGAACGGGGAGCATTTCCGGAAGAACTGTCAGCAACACTAGTCCCATTGCCGAAAGCACTTGAGAGATCACCACACAGATACGGTAACCAATTTTATCTGCGAATTTGGTTGCCCCAAGATCAATCAGCAACTGGGTCAGATAAAACACAACCGGGATCAGGGAAATCTTTTCCAACGAGATCCCGTAGATATTTTGAAATGTCAAAA